>Ga0316227_1000019_pt1 | contig 295386 bp, 279 predicted proteins | sample TBH18019metaG_FD_206012 | JGI IMG/M metagenome (GOLD analysis project Ga0316227, IMG submission 206012) | Freshwater microbial communities from Trout Bog Lake, Wisconsin, USA - TBH18019 | ecosystem: Environmental > Aquatic > Freshwater > Lake > Hypolimnion/Profundal zone | place: USA... | reverse complement strand
GATTAGCATCCCAAAAACCTAAGTAGCGATTGATTACAGCACGACTATTGTGCTCTTCCGAGCCATGATAACTGTGAGCAGCCCATTGTGATTTAAGGCTATCAGGTTGCTTATAAACGTTCTGAACCTCGTTAATGGTCACACCATTATTGGCTAAATGAAGGACGTCATTGTTTAAATTTGCATAACTGTCGCGTTGCGTCCGCATAACCTCTTGAATACGCTCATTGCCCCAACGTGGCCAAGTATGAGATGCAAACATGACTTGTGCATTATTGCCATAACGATATAAGGCATTGTTAATATTTTTAGACCAAGCTAAAGCATCTCGAACTAAAGCACCGCGCAAGGTGTAAATATTATGGATAGTGCCAGTAATATTTTCAGCAGCCCAAAAAGCTTGGAATTGTGGGAAATAGGTATTCATTTCTGCTGGAGCTTCGGTGCCCGGCGTATTTTGGAACTCCATCTCCACACCATCGACGTTCAAGGTTTCATAGTCTTTAGTGATATAAACATTTGGCTCAATTAAGCCTAAATTACCAGCGGCAGTATTTTTACCAATTGATTGGTCTACGTGACCAAAAGGGCTGCGCGGTAAAAGAACGCCATATTGAAAATACATACGACGCGTCATGGCGTTACCCGCATAGACATTCTCCGCAACTGCATGCTCCATGAAGCCAACGGGGGCAATGATTTTGACTTTACCGCTTTTAACATCCTCCTCATCCACCACCCCGCGCACGCCACCAAAGTGATCGGCATGCGAATGGGAATACACAACCGCCACTACTGGGCGCTTTCCGAGCTTTTCATTTACAAGCTCTAAGGCGGCCCGAGCTGTTTCTTTGGCGGTGAGTGGATCGAACACAATCCAGCCGCTATCGCTCTTGATGAAACTGATATTGGCTAAATCAAAGCCACGTACCTGGTAAATCTTGCCTGGCACAACTTCATATAGCCCATAAGCCATATTTAAAATAGCTTGACGTTGCAAGGAAGGATGGACGCTATCGAAGTCCTTTCCCTGCAATAGAAAATCGTAACTACCCATATCCCAAGCTACATTTCCGGCATCGGCCATAATTTGCTTATAGGGAGGCGCCGCAATAAACCCTTTTTGAGCCTCTTCAAAATCTCTTTTATCGTCAAATGGCAAGGTTTTACGTAGGCCATTTTGTAATTCGATGGTAAAAGTCGAAGGCTGTTGACCTTTGACATCGAAATGCTTACCTTGCATTGCCCCAGGATCAGCGATTACCCCTCCCCCGCCTGCTGAATATGCACAATTGCAAACTAGTATTGTTGTAGCTAGCGCTATACGGGAAACGGAAGTTTTCATTTAAAAGGCTCTGAAATGATTAAAGATGTACTACCTATGATGAGTTTCACAAACCGATAGACAATTAGCTCTAGTGAAAATATCTCTAAAAGCTTACATCATTAAAGCATTTAGATGGAGGAAAAGGTAGCCGAATGATAAATTCTGCTCTACCTACTTGGGATGCTTAATAAAAAATTTGGCTCCAGGATTTATATTTTTTAGATAACTTTTTTAGATAACTTCATTTGCAAAAATTGAATATCTAACTTGCTTGTACCCAGAGGTTGATTTAAGCCATGAGTTAAAGGCTGATAATGTGCCTGCAGTAAAGGTTTGACTGTCTCTTTGATTATTCAAGGCTTTACAATTCATTAAAGTATTTATTACTACGAGTGCGACGTTTTTCATTTATTTTCTAGAATCCCTATGCCACTCTTAAAGTCTGCGTCAAAAATTATTGCTAGCGCCCTCTTGATTGCTACGCTAGCCGCCTGTTCTGGCCTTGAACGTAAAGCGGCTGTACCAGCCCAGTCCATAGGAGCAGCAAAAATTGCCGGCCTTCCTAGTGTTCGATACCTGCCTTCAACCCAGGCTGGTGTTGAGCAAATGCTTGAGGATGTCGCAGTTTTACAGGCAGCGCGCAATAAAAAAGCCTTTGATGGTGATGCCAACTACTTAGCACTATCAGGTGGCGGAGATGATGGCGCATTTGGAGCCGGCCTTCTGGTTGGCTGGACACAGCAAGGTAGCCGCCCGACTTTTAACTTGGTTACCGGCATTAGCACTGGAGCCTTGATTGCTCCATTTGCTTATCTTGGAAAAGAATATGACCCAGTGCTTAAAGAGGTCTATACCAGCATCAATCCTAAAGACGTCTATATTGAACGTGGAATTCTCTCTGGTATTTTTAGCGATGGGCTAGCTGATTCAACGCCTTTATACAATCTCATTTCACACTACATAGATGCCCCACTTCTTCAGCGCATCGCCTACGAGTACAACACCAATGGAAGATGGCTATTAATTGGTACTACCAATATTGATGCCGGAATTCCAATTGTTTGGAATATGGGTCGCATCGCCAGTGTAGGAACGCCAGAATCTCTTGAACTCTTTCGACACATTATGTTGGCATCAGCTTCGATTCCAGGGGCGTTCTCACCAGTGATGTTTGACTTCTTGGTAGGCTCTGAATCCTTTCAAGAAATGCATGTGGATGGTGGGGCTAGTACTCAGGTTTTCCTTTATCCAGCATCCGCAGTAACTCGCGCTAAAGAACTCAATCTACCTCGTAGAACAAATAAACAAGCCTACATTATTCGTAACTCTCGCTTAGATCCACGGTGGAGCGAGACTGAAAGACGCACTCTGAGCGTTGCAGGACGAGCCATTACACAACTAATCCAAACGCAAGGCATTGGCGATCTTTATCGCATCTACAACATCACTCAAAACGACGGTGTTGGCTTTAACTTAGCCTATATAGGCTCAGATTTTGATGAGCCTCATAAAGAAGAATTTGATACTGAATACATGAAGGCTTTATTCAATTACGGCTATGAGCATGCACTTAATGGCTATCCATGGAGCAAATACCCTCCGGGCTTTAAAGATGCGTTTGATGTGGATGCCAAAAGCATGAGATTGAAAAAGGAATGATGATCACCTTATAAATAATGCATATATAAAAAAAGCTGCTCCTTAGGAGCAGCTTTTTTGTTTAATACCTACTAGTTTATTGCTCGGTCAATAGCCCAGATCTAAGCAAATAGCTTCATTGCGCTTAGGAAGGTTTTGTATATGCCCCATGACAATGGAATGGCAACAAAAGCCCAGGCAATAATGACGGTAAACATCGAGGTATGCTCATGACCAACCTCGCCCTTGACCAAAGAGTTTAGAGCTTTTTCATGAGCAAGTTTCTTCTCTTCAGCAAGCTCTGCGTCTGTCATAAACCACTTGTCAGCTACAGGGCGAATCATCAAGTTACAAATTAAGCCAATTACCAACATTCCAACCAAAATATACATTGTCTGGTTGTAAACCTGGCTCTTGGGAATGCCAAGGCTTAATTGATAATCACGCATGTAGTTAACAACTACGGGCCCTAAGATGCCAGCTGTTGACCACGCTGTTAGCAAGCGGCCGTGAATAGCACCCACATTTTGCGTACCAAATAAATCCGCTAAATAAGCAGGAACCGTTGCAAATGCCCCTCCGTACATACTCAAGATAATGCAGAAGGCGCCAACGAATAACACCAGGCTTCCTGCAGCGGCGCTAGAAGGCACACTGAAATACAAGATACCGCCGAGAACAAAGAAGATGCTATAAGTTAATTTACGGCCAAGCTTGTCTGACAAACTTGCCCAAAAAAATCTTCCAGCAATATTAAACAAGCTCAATAAGGCTGTGAAACCAGCGGCAATACCAGCAATTGCAGCCAATTGACCTTTGTCTAACTCACCAAAACTCAAGGCATTACCGATAAGACTACCTGCAAAAATCTCTTGAAGCATTGGTGATGACATACCAATAACGCCAATACCTGCAGACACATTCATAGTTAAGACCATCCACACCAACCAAAACTGTGGAATACCCCAGATTTTCTTAACACTCACGCTGCGAGTAGTCATCATCACCTTAGAGGCTGATGCAGCTGGCGAAGTCCACCCTGCTGGCTTCCAATCACTGGCTGGAACTCGATAACTCATAGCGCCGATGATCATATAGATGAAGTAAATAACACCCATCACCACAAAAGTTTGAGCAACGCCAACGCTAGTCGGTGTGGCAAAGTTTTTCATGAGCATAGCGGCTAAAGGTGAACCTATCATTGCGCCGCCACCAAAGCCCATAATCGCCATTCCCGTTGCCATACCGCGACGATCAGGAAACCATTTGATTAATGTAGAAACCGGTGAGATATAACCCAAACCTAAGCCGATACCACCAATGACACCAGAACCCAGAATCATCATCCAGAACTGATGGAGATATACGCCCCAAGCAGAAAATATCATGCCCCCAGCCCAACAGAAAGCAGCAACTACACCGGCCTTCCTTGGACCCGCATGTTCTAACCAGCCGCCCCAAATAGCAGCAGAAATACCAAGAAATACGAAAAATAGCGTATACATCCAACCCAGGGTGGATATTTGCCAGTCACAGGTAGTTGTAAAAAGTTGTGCAAAAAAACCTATATCGGCAGCACACTTAATAGGCTCAGTTAGGCCTTGAGAGACACCTAACGCTCTTGATAGTGGCAACCAGAAAACTGAGAAGCCATAGGCCATACCAATACATAAGTGGATGGCAAGAGCTGCCGGTGGTACAAGCCAGCGATTAAAGCCTGGGCCTGCAATAGTTCTTTCTTTATCTAACAGATGAAACATCTTGTCTCCTTATCGGGGTAAATCTTATATTTTTTGTTGAATCAACATCTACTACTCTTTAAAAACTTTAGTTTGTTTGTGCAGATTGTCACGCTAGTGACGCTTTGCACAAGTCAGTACTTTACCTTGATTTTAAAGGGTAAGCACTCTCCCTAAGAGCTAGAGAAAATTTGATCGAAAAGGTAGCAATTAGATAAGAGTAAACCCTTATTTAATTCGACTTTTACAACCATTGAGTTAGGTCTTGGGAAATCATGAATTTATTCGGCTCCAAAGAAAAACAGCGCAATCCTCTTGATAAGGGCCTTCATTTGAGTTTCAACTATCTCGCGAGAACCCTCATCTTGGAGGGCTTTTTCATTCTCAACTTTTCTATCAGATAGAACTTTTGAAATCTGATCAATTAATTTAGGGGATGCCTTGAAGAATGGCGCAAGATTATCCCGAGTTACTTCTAATAAAACGCCATTAGACCTAGCATAAACGTTAGCTGATCTAGGCTCACCTGTTAATAAAGACATCTCACCCACACAGTCGCCCGGCCAAAGGGAGGCCACGATTAAGTCCTTGCCGTCTTTTCCTGGAATACCAACTTCAAGATGCCCTTCAGAAATAAAGTACATACTTTGTGCATGCTCGCCAATTTTTATTAATTGATCGCCATGCTCAAATTGAACAGATCGAATGGACTGCGAAAGCTCCATAATCTGCTCCTCACTGAGCACTTTAAGAATGCTGTAGCGATAGATATCTAGGAGCTTTTGTTTTATATCGGATGCTTCAGCTCTTGGGCGCAATATCTCAATGTCCGAGTTAAAACTAATGGTAGCAGCATTTAATATATGAATTAGAGGTCGAAATACCAGGTCTGTAGATATTGCATGACTAAGACTTGGGTCACACTCATAGGTAATGACATATTCAATGACCCCGGCCTCAACTTTTTGGATCAGACAGTTATAGCCTTCATAAAATCGGCCATCTTTAGAAATTAAATACCGCATGGCGGTATTCATCATTTCTAAGACCCGATTACTGCTATTAACCGTACTTGAGCTAAAACTGCACCGACGCTTTACACCACGTTTTTTGGGCTGCTTGTTGATGTTGATATATTGCCAAGTCAAAAACTGACGTGCAGGAATTCGGATTAAGTAAGAAAATTTATCTTCAATCGTGATCATCCGATGATCAATTTGAGCAACCCTGTATACATCCTTCTCGCCAGATACCTCAAGATAGTCATTAATACTTGCCAAATGGTCTGTTTGAATTTGAATGCTAGCAGTAACGTCAGCAATCCATTCGCGACCAGCATAGGCAACGCCCAAACCTAAGGCTCCCGCAGCAGCCAAAATATGGGATAAGCTGTGATCGTATAGAAGAATAAATCCAATTAATCCTACAACAGCATAAATACCAATCGTCATTGCTGTAACGGTGATAGAAGGTATTTGAAAGACTTTTAATTTCTGATTGATTGAGGTGACAATAGAACGCATCAACATATCAATCGATAAAGCAAATAGAGCAAACTGCGCTACTGCCAATACGGTCGGAAGAGTGACCTCTAGATCATTTGATAGATCCACAACAGACCACCCGGTATAGCCCCCTATTACATCTTTCAGCCACCAAGCAAAGAAAACATTGGATAGCAACAAAAGAACCAAAAGAGGTTTTGGTAGGGCGAATATTTTGTGATGGATCATATATTGACCAGGGTTTAACTTTCGGATTACTGGAGGCTTATTACGCCCCCATCTTTAACCTAGCAGGATGCTTTACTCGTTTATTTTGAATTGGTTGACAAGCGCCTGGAGCTCGCTTGCCATAGTTGCCAACTCTGTAGCTGCAGTGTGGGTTTGTTGAGCCCCCATTGTTGTAGTGCCAGAAACCCCTGAAACTTCAGTAATGTTTTTTGCAATCTCCCTACTTTTGTCAGCAGATTGTGAGATGGTTTTACTAATTTCGTTGGTTACAACAGCCTGCTCTTCAATAGAGCTTGCAATAATGTTGGATACATCATTGACTTGATCAATGATCTTGGTGATGTTTTCAATGGAATTTACCGCAACCTTCACATCAGACTGAATACCATTAATCTTTTGTCTAATTTCTTCAGTTGCATTCGTGGTTTGCCTTGCCAACTCTTTAACTTCATTGGCAACTACCGCAAAACCCTTACCTAGCTCACCAGCTCGAGCAGCCTCAATGGTGGCGTTCAATGCTAATAAATTGGTTCTTTCTGCAATTGATGAGATAACCGTTAAGACGCTTCCAATTTCAATACTGCTTGATTGCAGAGTTAACATCAAATTATTAGTGCTATGTGTTTCCTTGGCAGCTTCAATCGCAATATTTGAAGCTTTTGAAGTATTAGAGGAAATCTCCCGAATGCTAGTAGTGAGCTCCTCAACACCTGTTGCAAGGGTTTGCATGTTGTCGCTGACCTGCTTGGCATTACCAGCGGCGTCACCTGCCTGCTGGGATGTAGATTCAGCATTGGCTTTCATCTGAGTGCTTACGGCCGATAACTCTTCTGATGCAGCGGCCAAAGTACTTGCGCTACCTAAGGTAGCAACTACCTTAGTTAAGCCAACTCCAATACCATTAATAGACTGCAAAAGCTTTCCTATCTCATCACGGCGATCTACAGATACTTGAGCAGTTAAATCGCCAATCGAGATTTTTTGAGCGGCATTTTGAGCGCTTAATAAAGGTTTTTTTAGGAGCTTTTTAACGTAGAAATACACTACCAACCAAATTAAAGGGGCGCCAATCACAATCATGGCAATATTTAATACATCGTTGCTAACTAACTGCTCATGAAAAATAGATTCATAAAGGGCAAAAATGGCAAAAAACAAAATACTGGCTGATGTAGCTACCCTGCCCCAAATACTTGGAACCCAACTCTTATCGACATTGAGGCCGACAAATAAACTGCCAATAATTTTGTGATCCACATCATAAATAGGTTTATATGAGGTCATGAACTGCTTGCCAAAAAGCGCCGCATAGCCTATGTAAGGTTGACCAAGTAGTAATTTGGCATAAGCTGGATGAGAGCGATCAAGCTTGGTATTGACAGCACGCACTCCAGCATCATCAGTTATCGATGTGCTTATGCGATAAAAATCTGCACCGCTCTTAATAAATACCGTTGCGACTCCACCTGTTTCAGATGTAAAACGATCCACATCGTGATAGTTCTGATTTAATAATTTGCGGCCACTGTAAAGGCTAGGCATCGGTGAATGTGCTTCACTACTAAATTGACCTGGGTAATAGCTTTCCAGGTATCGGAGTAGTTTTTGTACTTTGTTCTGAACAGAGAAGGGATTTTTGAAAATTTGTGTCATATATAGATCCTGAATATATCTTATCTGGCTTATGCCATAAGATATCACTTCATGTAGTTATTCCTAGTTACGCGAAACAATAAAATGGGTCATGATCTGACCGAGGCCTTTGCACTCTATAGACTCCCTCTCCTCGAGGATGAAATGATCATGAAGGGCAGCTTGAGTTGATGGCGATATCTGGATTCGCCCGGGCAATGAGGTTGACTCCATTCTACTGGCAGTATTGACAGTATTACCCCATAAATCGTACGAAAATTTTGTGAACCCAATAACGCCAGCAACGACGGGCCCCGAATTCAATCCAATGCGCATTTGAAGCTCCGCTCCTTGGGTGGCATTAAATTCACGTAAATCTTCAAACATTCCTAAAGCCATATCCGCCACAATTTGGGCGTGATCTGGACGAGGGATGGGGAGGCCGCCCACAGCCATATAAGCGTCACCTATAGTTTTAATTTTTTCCAAGCCTAGCAATTCAGCTCGCTTGTCAAAGCGCGTGAATAAGTCATTTAATAGTCTTACTAGCTCGGTTGCAGATTTTTCTGATGACATCTTAGTGAATCCCACCAGATCACTAAACAAAATAGTGACTTCTGGGTAACTGCCTGCTATATTTTTTTCGCCCTTTTTAAGTCTATCTGCCACAGGTTTTGGAAGAATATTGAGCATCAGCTTTTCAGTCTTCATTTGCTCGATGCTCAACAGCTCTTTTTCATGCTGGAGCTCATCAATCCGCTCACGATCAATATCTCTTAGGCGTTTCTTTTCTAGGGATGAGAAAACTCGAGCTCTTAGCAAAATAGGGTTAAAGGGCTTTGGCAAATAATCCTCCGCCCCAATTTGAATGCATTCCACGGTTTTTTCAAATTGTTCAGCCCCCGAGACAACTATGACGGGTAAATAACTCAATTGGGAAGTGGATTTAATAATCGATAGAACCCCTAAACCATCAAGCTCGGGCATCTCCATATCTAGAAGCATCAAATCAAAAGATTCAGACCTCACAAGATTGAGAGCCTCATTACCATCAGCTGCTTCAGCAATATTGGTAATGCCGATCAGATTAAGCTCACGAATTAACAACTTTCTTAAAGTGCGGCTGTCATCTACAACCAACACTCTCATTCGTTTTGTCTGCTCCAATATTTCTGGGTCGATTCCCTTGACCTCAATAGGTTCATGACTCTGGCCTAGTTGTTCCATGGGATGCCTTTTTTATAGAAACGTAGATTTGCATACTGCTTGGCGATATAGTCAGGGTTAAAAAGCAGAGACTCTGATGCACCAAGCAATAAAAACCCATCGTCGGATAATTGCAAGCTCATTCTTTTCAACACTACATCTTTCATATCTTTATTAAAGTAAATCAATGCATTTCTGATTAATACCAAGTCAAATTTTGGCATTGGTAACCATTCTTTAATGAGGTTTAATTTTGAGAACTTGATAAGCCGCTTAATATCTGAATTTAGTTGATAAGACCCGTCAGGTAGGCTGGTAAAGTGCCTAGCTATTTGCTCATCACTTAAGCCACGGCGTACTTCCATATCAGAATAGATTGCATTTTCAGCTCGGCCCAAAACTTGATCGCAAACATCTGTGGCAAAAAAATTAATCTTCCAATCCAAAATATGAGGAAAAGATTCTTTTAGCAGAATTGCCAGGCTATAAGGCTCCTGACCTGATGATGCTGCCGCACACCATATGTTCAATTCTCTTGATGATGATTTCTTCTCAAGAATCTCTGGGATAACGCTATCTCGCAAGATCTCAAATGGAAACCGATCTCTAAAAAACATGGTTTCATTCGTTGTCATTGCCTCAAATGCTTGCCAATGATCATGGTCAACAGGGCTGACAAGTAAGTTCTGCAAAAATGGCAAGTACCCCGAAAAACCCCTGTCCTTAGCTAGTGAGTCCAAGCGAGAGGAAAGCAGATACTCCTTGCTGATATCCAGAGAGATTCCAACATTCTCCTCAAGTAGGCGAAAAAACGCCTCAATAATTCCTAGCCTATTAGTAGACTGGGACAAAGTCATTTAATGAGAGCCCGGCGAATCAGTTCTGCAGGCATCTCATTTAAAGCAAAAGTTCCTTCAACTAAATTCGCTTTAACGACTGCCCCTGGCATTCCCCATACAACACTACTCTGCTCATCCTGGGCGATCACACAGCCATGATTGCCTATGACCTCCAATGCGCCATTCAGGCCATCAGACCCCATACCAGTCAAAACTACTGCTAACAGTTTAGAACCATAGATTTGCGATGCCGACCTAAAAAGAACATCGGCTGCAGGTCGACAAGAGTTTTCAGGGGGGTCATCATTTAAAGTCATAACGACCTTAGATCCTTGACGTTCAAGGGCCATATGCCTTCCACCTGGAGCAATATAGGCTCTGCCCGCCTTCACTTCTTGCCCTTCATAGGGCTCCTCAACAGGGATCACGCCTACATCAGTCAGGCGATTTGCCAAAATTTCTGTAAATTTTGGCGGCATGTGCTGAACTATGAAAATAGGCAAAGGCAACGGCTCCTTTATAGCCTCAAATAAATACATTAAAGCTGCAGGGCCACCTGTAGAGACACCGATGCAAATAGCTTCAATCTTTCCACCTAAACTCTTGGGACGAAGGGCGCTAATGTGGTCAGCTATGCTAGATATGTCAGATATATTTGGCGATTGAGCATTCTCTACAGATAGCGCTTTAGGCACCCGCTTTCCTCTAGTGACCAAGCTACGCATCTTAGGAATAAGAGTTTCCTCTAAGACTTTGCAGGCTTCACTGACATCGGCTGTACCAGTAGGCTTAGAGACATAATCGCTTGCCCCGTTTATTAATGCCTGTATGGTTGAATCAGTCCCTCGCTGTGTCAGCGAGCTAAACATGATGATTGGTAAGTCAGGCGCAAACTTTCGAATTTCTTTGAGGGCGGCGATGCCATCCATTTCTGGCATCTCTACATCAAGCGTAACAACATCAACGACATTGGCTTTCAAGAAATTGACTGCCAACAGTCCATTAGCGGCAGTTCCCACCACTTCAATATCAGAGAATTTTTGCATGGTGTTCGCAATCATTCTTCGAATAACGGCAGAATCATCCACAATGAATACACGAATCTTAGAATTTTGATTGGAGACTTCTGGCATAACTTGCATGAAAAGATTAGTTAGTAATTAAGGGTTGCTTGAGTTGACTGGGTTGATTGAGTTGATTAGCTTGAGGTTCTGTCGGAAAGATTTGTTTGTAGTCAAACACTAATAACAACTTCCCGCTGAGCTTATGGCCTCCCAGTATCAATTTGCTTGAAGCCTCTGATAAATTACTGGGCGCAGATTCGAACGTGGACTCATGCAAAGGCAATATATCTCCAACAGTATCTACCTGCAAACTCACCAGCTTTCCAGAAACGCTTAAGATAATCGAAATAGACTGACTTGCTAATTGACTTTGCTCAACCCCAAGATATTGGTGCATGTTGATCGCAGGAACTAATTGCCCGCGAAGATTAATCAGCCCTTTTACAAACTTGGCGCTTCCTGGTACTGGAGTTACTTCTAAATTTTTATTGATCTCAAGAACTCCCGCGGAAGGAATTCCAAAATATAACTGCCCGACAGTGAAGGTTAAATAATCAACGTACATAATCAATGCCAGACGTTGACGTCAATGACTTCGGGATAGGGTTTTGGCCCGTCGCGCATATTGCGCATTACCAAAATCTCATCCAAATCAATCACATTGATGATTAAGTCATCCAACAGCGCGCATCCAGCAATTCCTTTTTGAGGGGGATTGGCAATATGAAGGTGTTTTGAAACAAAGACAATATCGTGAATGCATTGAACAGCCAACCCAATTAGGCCACTACCTACTCTTGGGATGATGACCGGGAGAGTTCCCGCTACTCCTCTAGTGGTTTGCGTGCCATCAATGTATTCTCCTACACGAATTAAATGCATTATTTCATTGCTGTAATGCACTACTTCGCGATTTCCATTTTTCTGAATTTCGCTCTCATCAATACTAGCGATTCTTTCCACCAAATCTAATGGAATAGCCATGCGATGACCACCCGCCAAGTCAAAAAGCAGCATAGCGACCTCTTCGGATTGCATCTCAGAAGCCTCATATGCGGGGTGAACAGGTATTTCTTGAGATTTAGCTGCCAAGTCAGCGCCAGCAGCAATTCCATCAATATCCAAAATTAATGCGACCCTGCCATTTCCAAGAAGTGTCGCCCCAGAAAAGTTAGGCACGCCCTTGAGAAATGAATCCAACGGCTTTACGACTACATCCTGAATATTGAAAATCTTATCAACCACCAAACCGAACCTGACGTCATTAGCCTGAAGAATGGCAATATTTAATGCGGCATCACCAAGGGGCTCTTTTTTATCAGCATCAAGTCTTTCGGAAAGAAATAGCAGTGGCACCAACTTCTCGCGAAGTCTAAAAACCTTAACACCATAAAAATCTTCAATGCTATTTTCTTCTAAAGAAAGGTCTAATTTCACCAACTCCAAAATACTGACTTGGGGAATGGCGTAACTTTCATTCTCACAGCCCACTATTAGCGCAGGAATAATTGCCAAAGTTAAAGGAATCTTGAGTCGCACCGTAGTTCCTTGGCCTCTAGGACTAAAAATTTCTATCGAGCCCCCAATATTCGTAATATTGTTTTTAACCACATCCATCCCGACACCCCTGCCTGATAAATTCGTTATCACGCTCTTCGTTGAGAATCCAGGCAAGAAAAGATAGTCTATTAACTCCGAATCAGTCAGTCTAATGGCTGCGGCTTCATCAAGAAAACCTTTATCAACCACTCTATTGCGGATAAGGTCGTAATTGATGCCTGCGCCATCATCAGCAATCTCAATGACAACCATACCCTTTTCATGTTTAGCCCTTAGGGCAAGAGTTGCCGCCTCATTTTTTCCTGCGGCAATACGGGCTTGGGGTAGCTCAATACTATGATCAATACTATTTCTAATTAAATGGACTAAAGGATCGCGAATAGCATCAATTAAGCTTTTATCAAGCTCTGTATCCCCACCCTCTTGGATCAAATGAACGTTCTTGCCACACTCATGCGATACATCTCTGATCAACCTCGGAAATTTAGACCATAACTGCGCTATTGGCTGCATCCGAATTTTCATCATTCGCTCTTGCAACTCAAGCGTTAACAAATCTATATTCCTGACAGCGCTAGAGAAATTTAAATCCAAATATTGATTGGTAAATGGCAAAAGTCTATTTCTTGCCAGAACCATTTCGCCAACCAGATTCATTAGCTTATCTAATACCTCAAGATTCACCTTTACGGGGGCGGAGATTTCACCAGATCTGACGTGTTCGATATTCGATGAATTTTCTTTGATCTGTTGAGATGCATTGGTTAATTCTAGGGTTTGAGCTGAATGGGCCATTAACCCCTGAGACATTTCAGTGGCGTCATTGTGCCCAGTGATTGATTCCACCTTCGGGAGCAAGGTCTCTGGATTGGAAGCTGTTGATATCACAAGCTCACCACCACTTGCAAGAATTAACAAATCTTTGATAAGTTGCGCATCGTCTCCTGGAGGCTCAAGCTTAGTAGCTTCAATGCCCTCTATGAGCTCACGCAAAACATCCAGTGCCTCTAATAATTTATTGGTTTTAATTTCATCAAGCCTTAGTTGGCCGTCTCTAATTTTCCCCAATAAGGATTCGCCAGCATGGGATATTTTTTCCAGTCTTTTAAATGCGAAAAAACCACTACTCCCTTTCAGAGTGTGAATTGCTCTAAAAATATTGGCTATGAGCTTTTCATTGGAGATATCTTTTTCAAGGGCAACAAAGTCAATATCTAGACGATCTAATATCTCTCGAGCTTCGAGAATAAATTCAAGCAAAATGTCATCTGAACTATCCATGACTATAGATTTCCAAGTAATTTCAAAATCTTAGGTAATTTAAAAAGCAAGATGAGAGAGGTGATAAATCATTGGCAAAAAGAGTCTTACACACAACCATATGGATAATAGCCTTAAATTACCCCTAGAATCGGTTGCGCAGCTGCATAATGTGATTTATTTTCCTTAAATTCATGGGCTTAGTGGCTAATCTCTAGATAAAAATCAAATGTCAGAACCGCTATCACACCAGAGCTTAAGCGTCCTTTTATCGCCCCTTTTCGAGAGACCTAGCCTTCAGGCGAATGACAGCCTCTTAGATGACCTCGAATCTCTTTTTGAATACCCAGACTTTGATAATTTTGATTTTCATCAATTCATTACCGAGCTCATCAAAACCCTTTTTTGGCTAAGTAATGACTACCCAAATAATAAGGTCAAAGATCTTTGCCTTGAGCTCAGCAAACTTATCGAAATAAGCCATCAAACTTCACTTGATGAGCCAGCCTATCATTCAAGATTTCACTTCAAAGATGTATGCCTTGGGCTAACCGCTCTCTTAGGGGTAAGGATTGATTTAAATTCCCAATCTCATAATTTGCATTGGCACCAGGAATCGAAAGATGCGTGGATTTTGCTCTTTACCGCAATTGCACATGACTTTTGCCATGATGGAAGAATGAATCATGAGCCTTTTGAGATGGAGCGCATTTCTTTAGGTAAATTAAGTCAATGGCTGGAGACTTCCAAAGCAGAGAAAACTCTAATTCACGAGCTTATGGCCTATGTGGAACCACTTATTTTGGCTACAGACCCCAAATATTTCAATACATTAATTCAAAAGATTTCCAGCCAAGTTCGCCCACCTACCAAAATCGATTGTATGAGCGCTCTACTCGTTGAGGCAGACCTCATGGCGAGCGCTATGCCTAAGAAAGGTTTAAATCTTGGAGTCCTATTGGGTCGGGAATGGGCAAATCTATACCCTCAGGCCTCCCTGCATGTTCAAAGCAGACAAGGGCGACTGGGCTTTCTGGAAAACATTGCCTTTATAAGCCCGCAATCACAAATACTTGGCATCGATAGAATGCGAAGAATGTTAATAAATCAGTTGAAGATAGAGGATGATGCTTAATCCGAAAACACTGCCTACAAGTAGTTGCACACGGATTGAGGCTTTTTTGTAGCAGAAATGGTATTGGTGATAGTAATTCCCGCTTGATGGCAGAAGAGATGACTCAGCAACGCCCAAAGGTCTTTTATTAGTCTTGAATTCAGCTGATCGATGCAACACACTACCAACTGCGTAAGCGCAAGGAGTGTTGCTCATGAAACAATGGCCTCGAATCTATTACACGGCTACTCAGAAGGCATTAATGTGGGAGCGCTGGAAAAAAGGTGATTCTCTCCAGCAGATTGCCCAATTATTTGATCGCCACCACTCTGCAGTTCAACGAATTTTGGCCGAGAGCGGCGGCATCAGACCACCAGAGCGAACTCGATCCAAACTAGCATTGACTTTATCCAAGCGTGAAGCCATCTCACGCGGCTTAGCAAGCGGTCAATCTATGAGATCGATTGCCACTGAGTTAGGTAGATCACCTTCCACGATTAGTCGTGAGATTGGTCGTTATGGTGATCCAAAGAGCTATCGAGCCAATCAATCTGACCAGGCTGCCTGGGATCGAGCGCATCGCCCGCAGATTTGTAAACTAGTCTTGAACAAAACCTTGGCGCACCTGGTGGCAGATAAACTCTAGCACTACTGGTCACCACAACAGATTGCCTGTTGGCTAAAATAGACTTATCCAGATCAGGAGGACTATCAGGTGTCACACGAAGATTTACCTTAGCCTCTTCATCCAAACCCGTGGAGCCTTAAAGAAAGAGCTCACACAGCATTTGCGACGTACCCGCATCATGCGCCGTTCACGCCATCACACCCTCAAAGATATCGGCCTTGGAAAAATTAAGAATGCAGTCTCGATTAGAGAGCGGCCAGCCGAGACAGAAGATAGAGCTGTTCCCGGCCAATGGGAAGGCGATCTTTTGTATGGGGATGGCAATAGCCAGATCGCCACTCTCGTAGAGCGCCAAACCCGTTACTTCATGTTGGTGAAGGTGGCTCGTAAAGATAGTGAGACTGTGGTTAATGCGCTCATCAAGCATGCCCGCAAGTTACCGCAAGATCTGTATAAATCTTTAACGTGGGATCGAGGTATAGAGATGGCTCAGCACAAACACTTTACTCTAGCTACTGATATGCAAGTGTACTTTTGTGACCCTCAGCATCCTTGGCAACGAGGGTCTAATGAAAATACCAATGGGCTATTAAGACAATACTTCCTAAAGGCATGAGTCTGGCCAATTACTCTCAAGCCAAACTCAATGCAGTAGCAAGGCAAGTAAATGAACGCCCTAGAAAAACACTAAACTATCAAACACCAGCAGAACGTTTTGCCCAAACTGTTGCATCGACGGCTTGAAATCAAGACCCAAAGCAGACTTCGGTAAACATCCCGCCACCTAAAGGAACATCACACAATTTAGTTACCCTTAACCACCTTAGCATCTTTGAGTAACGCATTAATGGCTTGTTGACGACGCTGCTGCACTAACTCTTGGGCGATATTGTTTTTTACTTGATCAAAAGATGGCATTACAAATGGTCGCACATCATCTAGCTTGATCACATGCCAGCCATTATTAGTTTTAACTGGGGTTTGAGTAATATTGCCTTTGTTCAAGTTCACAATAATGTCATTAATCGGGGGAGCCAATTGGGACGGAAACACCCAACCTACTACCCCACCTTGAGCACCGGATATTTTATCAAGTGATTTTTCTTTAGCCAAGGTTTCAAACTTTGCTCCGCCTTTAATTTGATTAATGATGTCTTGAGCTTCAGATTCAGTACCCACCATGATTTGAGCTACTTCATACTGTTTTGAATTTTGTGGCTCCTTGCTAGCAGCCAATTGACGCTCAAACTCCGCCTTTATATCAGCCTCTGTAACTGGATGCGTTTTAAAGTATTCACCGTACCAAAGATCGAGCATCGCATTTTGTTGGGCTAACTTTAGTTTTAGAGCGTTGTTATCTTTATTGAGTAAACCAGTCTTTTTAATGTCTTGCGTGATTACTTCACGAATGACTAAATCATTAAGAAGCGATTGACGTAGCTCAGGAGTGTCTTTAGCGCCATTAGCCACAGCCATGCTCACCATCTCATTTACCTGACTTGTGTAGATCTTGCCCCCGTTAATAGTCATTAAGACTGGACCAGATTGGGCAAATACTAAAGTCGCCGCACTAGAAATCGTGATCGCCACTAAAGTGCGTAAGAAAGTTTTAAAAGTCATTGAAATTACCTAGAGATGAAAAATTACCAACTATAAATTGCGCCTATTGAACCGCCAATACCGCGATAACTGTATGCTGCATTACCCTGCTCAAGGTCAATCGTGGCGTATGCACTGACCTTGGTACCCCAGTTGTATTTAGCGCCGCCTTTAAGGATCACCATATTACCCATCGATGGTGTACCATTTGAGTACAAAGTTGGACCATAGCCTGGGTTGTATGCGGCAGCCATCGTATTAGGGCTCATCAAATCATGAGCCCAAGATGCCCGTAAAAATGGTTTAACTACTTCGTTATTACCCAGCTCGATATCACCACTCACTTCAGCGCCTAAATAAACCGGTACCGCTGTATTAATATTCGAGCCATAGTAAAAGCCAGAGCCCAGGCCATTGAAGTACTCATTAGCACCGTTTTGGCGGATCTGGGTTGGCTGGATCGCGACAAAAGGCGTCAGTTGCAAACTTCTTTGACCTTCTGGATTGGCGAACAAGTTATATCCCGCCTCGACTCGAGCAGCCATGATGTTGCTATGGACGTTCACATTGGTTGAGGTATCAAAGCCTAGCGCTTGGAGCTGGCGATTAAAGCTACCGTTACTACCCCCTAAATAAGCAATGGCAGACAAATAAGCAGACTCATTACGCGCACCAAAGTAAGCCGATGCTCCATAGTTATTAGCTGTTCCTGGAGTTGCGGGTGTTGTTGAGCTGCTATAGGTGTAGTTTGATTGAGAGATCGTCATTGCAGCGCCACCAATGAACTGGCGATCATCAGACTCTTTTTCAATACCCAAAGAGCCACCATAGATTTGATCGGCTAAGTTATTGCTATTGCTATTGCCACCAAATGGCGCAACCCAGGTGCGGTAGTCCGTTGGATTTATTTGCGCTAAAGGTAACTCGCCGGCATCAGCAGATAAAGTGCCGTTGGCTACTTGTGGTGCATTGGGTGTGATTGGAGCGTTCATGGAGGCAATGCCCGTCATCAGTGCTCTAGGGTTCTTGGTTGTAGTAATAAAACTATCACCAACCCGCCATGAGTTCATGCGATCCGATACAGTGCCTACTGCTCTAGTCACAGCTTGATACGTTACTTGAGGCGCTGCTTGGATCGCAGCGCCTGCCAAACTGTTATAGGCTTGATCTAAACCACTCACAGTAGGGATAGTGACTAACTGGGCTGTTGCTGCTTGGAAGAACGTATTGCTACCGGCAGTTTGATAAGCGCCAATGGCACTACCGATTTGAGAGGCGTAGGGTGAGAGGCCGGTGGGGGCGAAGTTGGCGGTGGCAGTAAGTTGAATGCTATTTGCCTGCTTGCTCACCTCAAAACCAACAATGGCAGTAGAGAGCACGCCCAACTGGTTATCTGCTAGTGATCCACCACTGTTTGCCAAAATAGTAATGGGCCCTTTTGTGCCTGGCACAATTGATCCTGCATTTAAGAGAACGGGTTTGATATTACCAGCCAAATCAAAAACATTACCAGGAGTAACCTGCAATAGGTCTGCCTGGCCAGCGTTCAGATTCAGCTTTACTCCCAAGACGCCGGTACCTGTTTGAGTAAAGTTACCAGTTTGAGTTGTTGCCCCTACTAAGCTCAATCCTTGTGGATTAAATTGCAAAAAGCCGGCATTGGTAAATGTGCCGCCACCTAAGCTCAGGGCTCCAGGCAAGTACATCGCAGCACCTTGCGCATTGGTAAAGTTTAAGATACTGCCTTGGTTGTTAATAGGGCCAGATAACACGCCGTTATTAACAATACTAGTGGTGCCACCTGCGCCAATAATTTGAATTGCGGTATCGGTATTTGAATTGGCAACGGCAACTATGCCGTTATTGGCGATAGTGTTAACAAGTCCATTAACTACGATTGCCGAACCCCCATTGGATGCCAACACAGAGGCTCCACTCGCGATGGTAACACTTGGATCGTTAGCCCCTTTTGCAGCTCCCGCATAAATGCCGGTGCCATTATTTACCTGAATCGCACTATTGACATAAACCGAAACGGCGCCAGCAACGCCAGAGCCGGTACCTGTGCCAACCATAATTCCACCCTGGCTAATGGAGAGCCCGCCGCCGCCGCCAATAGATTGCGCAATGACACCGAACGAGTTAGTGCCAGTCACTTGAATCGGTGCATTGACATTAACGGTGACATTACCACCATTGCCATAACCGCCAGCATAGCCTGGAGCAAAGGTATTCGGAGATAAAGTAACGACAGCACCGCCACCGCCACCAATAGATTGCGCGAGAACACCAACGGAGCCAGCACCACTCGTCGTGATGCCGCCACCAACAGTCACATTGACATTGCCACCATTGCCCGCGGAGTTACTGGAGCCGCCTAAAACTACATTGGCGGCTGAGGGCAACTCAATGAGTCCGCCGCCGCCGCCAATGGATTGAGCAACGATGCCGATCGCACCTTTACCGCTAGTATTAATTGCGCCATTGGCCACGATATTGACATCACCCGCAGCACCACCACCAGCACCTTGAGAGCCAAGGATAACAGTCCCACTCACTTGGGCTTGGTTGCCGAGTAACAGTCCGCCGCCGCCGCCAATGGATTGAGCAACGATGCCGTTTGCTAATGCGCCTTGAGTATATAGAGTACCGTTGCTGGAAACAGAGACCGACTGCCCTCCAGACCAAGTGCTTACACTTCCCCCAATCGTGGCGCCTAAAGTTCCTGATAAATTTAAGTTCTGTGCAGAAAGCATATAGGCAAGTAAGCCGCCTCCACCGCCAATGGATTGTGCTGTAATAGCATTTGATTCAGTGCCTGCTGTTGAAATAATATTTGCAGATACCGTTACAGCACCAGGATAAGAGTTGTTTAAAGCAGGTGAGCCAAGATTAAAAGCGAGCGAGCTTGACCCCGCTAAACCCACTCTATCAACAACACCAACACTACCGCCACCTGACCCAATTGACTGTGCCAATACACCATCGGAGAGTGGGCCTTGAGTAACAATCGAACCATTACTAACAACGTTCACAGCGGATGCCCCCGAAGCATTGAGTCCGCCCAAGCTAAATCGACCATTAAAATACGAAGAATTTAAATTATAGGTAGTGATATCGACAAGACCACCACCGCCATTAATCGACTGCGCAACTATGCCTGTCGATCGACTCCCCGCTGTTGAAATAAAACCATTATTGGTAACGTTAACATCATTTGAGGGCGTTACACTTGTTGAGCCACTACCAAGTTGAGCCGCTACAACTAAACCTAAATTGGTGCTTGCATCAACCTGATATGCATTTGAATAGATCCCTGGTGAAGCATCGCCTATGGGGTTACCAGAAGTGGTAGCATAACTAAAGGCTTTCACAACGCCACCACCACCGCTAATTGATTGAGCAACTAAGCCTTCAGACTGATCGCCCAAAGTAATGACATTACCGCCAGAAGACACCTTTACTACCCCAGAATTTTCAGCGCTATTAACTTGGCTGCCAAGTACCAAGGCCATACTAAAAGAGCCTCCTGATCCGCCTGTAACTTCGGTTAAGATTCCGAAACCACCTCCACCACCGATAGACTGGGCTAATAAACCCATAGCACTTTGACTATTCATCTGTAAGGTATTTTTACTATCAGCAATTGCAGTATTGTTGTTAATTGTGACATCACTGCCAGACCCACTTGAGCTGCCAAACCCTCCAAGCACAAAAGCCATACTTGTTTGACTTTGATCAAAATTTATAAGGTCTTGTCGCAAAACACCGCCGCCACCGCCAATAGACTGTCCAACAATGCCTTGTGCGCCATACCCAACACTACTTTCTTGGGCGATATAACCAGTCACTATGTTAGCGTGGCTTTCTATTCCCACTGTGCCACCATTACCATTCAATGGGCCAGAGGCGCCTAGAACACCAGAGAATGAAACACCCTGAATGGTAGAAACTACACCACCTGCATTCACGTAACCATCATCTCCCGATATGCCAGCAAAAGCCGAGCTACTTGCAGAAGATGTGGACATGCTACTCAAAGTACCCGCATAGGCTGCGCCAGCAACCCCACTTGACTCACCTGCATAATCTGGAGCAACTGAGCCAAGGCCGTAGAGAGCACTAAAGCCTCCACCCCCGCCAATAGATTGCGCTACGAGAGCATCCGAACCCTGAGCAACAGTAACGATTTGCGAACTATTGCTGATTTTTACTGCGCCACCATTGCCACCTGCTGCTGCGGCTTTAGAACCAAGATTCGAGCTGTAGCCATCATTTAGTCCAGTAAGCGCGATGGATGCCAATCGTGCATCGCCGCCACCGCCGCCAATGGATTGACCTAAAATACCTATAGAACCAACGCCGCTTGTCGTGATACTCGAAGAGCTAGCAATAGCAATTGAGGCGCCATTACCGCCACCAGATCCACCCCCACCGAGGAAGGTTGTACCACCGGCAAACGGGGAGCCAGAATTCTGATCTAGAAAATAGCTAACACCGCCACCGCCGCCAATCGACTGCATTTTTATGGCATCCGACATAGCACCCTCGGTTGAAATCTTAGTGATGTTTGTGAGATTAACTGCACCACCATTACCAATTGAGGCACCAAAACCACCCAATTGCATACCAGTAGCAGCACCCCCGGAGATTGTGGTTGAAGAAAAGTCAAAGAGTGAAATTGTGGCACCCTGTTCTGAAGCGCTAGAACCCGAAGATCCGCCATTGCTAGAAGTTGACGACCCGCTACCGACAGTAAACACAATGGGCGCGCCTGGAACGGTAATGCTTGTTGTGGAACCAAATAATGCCGAGTTCGACTGACCGCCGCCGCCGCCAATGGATTGACCTAGAATACCTGTCGAACCAAGGCCGATTGTCGTGATATCGCCACCAGTGGACAATGTGATTGCGCCACCAGCACCTCCTGTTGCCGTCGAGGAATTACCAAGCAAACTTACGGACTCCAAGATACCTGCGGCGCCACCTACAGAATGAAGGGCTGATAACGTTCCGCCGCCGCCGCCAATAGACTGAGCAAAGATGCCGTCACTAAATGGGAGATTAGTCGTAATCTGCGTGCCTGTTGCAGCCGTGCTTACATTAACGGCGCCCCCATTGCCCGCTGAACCCGCTTCACCACCAGCAACAAGTTTGAAGGATTCCCCATATACACTCATATCTACAAACGATAAACCCGCATTACCGCCGCCGCCCCCTATAGAGCTTGCGTAAATACCGTTTGATAGAAACCCATTTGTGTTCAGATTGGCACCGCTGTTTAAGGTAACAACAACCTGACCTCCATTACCACCCACGCCCCCTAAGTTGATGATGTTTTCTGATGGAGCAGCAACAGTTTGGGTTCCAAGCAAGGTAAAGGCAACTGTGCCCGTTGCACGACCACCGCCGCCACCAATTGATTCAGCAACAACCGCATCTGACAAGACGCCGCTTGTGGCAACAGAGCCTGAAATGATGACAGTTGCTTTACCACCATCCTCACCAGCACCAGCTTGAGGTGATAAATTTGGCGAGACCGGAGAAGGTAGAGTATCCCCAAGTTTGAAAATCATTGAGCCTACCCGATTTGAAGAAAGGCCAGCAATGGTAACCCCCGCCATCCCACCGTTACCGCCAATAGATTGAGACAGGATGCCGATTGATGCTGGACCATCAGTTATCACCGTACCAGCCGAGGAGATTTCTGCTGTGCCCCCAACCGCACCATTACCCCCATCCCCACCTAGAGTAACTGATGGAGAAATGACGCTAGTTGCAACGCCGATTCCTATACCACCAATACCTCCATCACCACCTAAGGATTGAGCAACCAGACCGGCTGAAAATGGGCCCTTCGTAGAAACATAACCTTCATTATCTATATTTGCTACCCATGCATTTCCACCAGAGCCGCCGGCCCCACCCAAAGAAACTGTAGACCCTGATGTAAGAGGGGCTACCGCCAATCCAATTGCTATGCCGCCCATCCCACCATTTCCACCCTGAGACATTGCTGTCATGCCAATTGCTCGGAAACCCTGAGTAGTAACAGTACCTAAATTTTGTATGTCAACCTGACTAGCTTGTCCGCCACTACCTCCCGTTCCACCTATCGTGTCATTGATAGAATTTCCTGTTGTAAGATTACCGCCAACCGCAATGCCACCAAGACCTCCGCGACCTCCAATAGAGGCGCCAATAATGCCATTCGAAAGATCGCCATTTACAGTAACAGATCCATAGTTAGACACACCAACGTAGCCACCTACTCCACCATTACCAGCGCCGCCACCAACAGTTTCTTCTAAGGCCCCAGTTCCAGAAATATCAGCCCCAACCGCAATCCCTCCGCGACCGCCGCCGCCACCGATTGACATCGCCACAATACCTTGAGCACCTAGAGCAGAAGTGGGGCTTTTTGCATAATTTTGGCCCGTAGAAACTTGGCCGGCATTAAGAACCAAAACAGAACCTCCGTTCGCTCCGGTGGTACCCGATCCCCCAACCGTAGCTTGGTAATTACCACTGAGACTTAAATTAACGCCGACACTTGAGCCTCCATTACCACCGCCACCACCAACAGACAATGCTGTAATCCCTGCAGAGCCCATATTGGTTGCAGTAATGGGACTGTAATTGTTAACGAGTATTTCCCCGCCATTGCCGCCAGCCCCACCCGAACCACCAATGGATGAACCGCCAGCCTCGTTCATCGAAACACTAGCGCCAGCACTCCATCCACCACTGCCACCGCCACCGCCAATCGAGAGTGCCACAATGCCATCAGATACAGGGCCTGATGTAAAAATATTTGCAGTATTATTTACTGTCACGCTACCAGCAGAGTTTCCGGTACCGCCAGCACCACCGATGGTATTTAAATTAGAAAACGCCAAATTAACCGAACCATCAGACGCTAACCCGCCATGGCCTCCACCACCACCAACCGATAGGGCCAAAATTCCTGATGACAAAGCTCCTGAAGTAGAAATAATTCCGCCCTGAGTCTCGGCAATGATATTCCCCCCAGTACCACCATTACCGCCAGTACCGCCAATGCTCATACTCAAGGTAGCAAGTCCTGCAGATCCACCTGGCAACCAGTCAGGAAGATACATAGTCATACCACCACGACCACCACGACCACCAACGCTAACCGCTTCAATGCCAGAAGAAAGAAACCCTGTTGTCGTAATATTGCCTTGCACATTATTTGCATAGACATCCCCACCATTACCGCCGTTTCCGCCGGCACCGCCAATTGAGAGATTTGATGCAAAAGCGCCACCAGCCAGAGCCACAGCAAAGGCGCCGTTTCCGCCGCCACCACCAACAGATATGGCCATGATGCCTGAGGAGTTGCTGCCAACAGTTGAAATGAGCGTGTTTTTAGCGGAGTAGCTAAAGTTAGGCGCGTTGATACAAGCCGAACTAGAAGAGGAATAAGAGTTAGCAGCCCAACAATTTACTCCAACCGAACCCCCATTCCCACCGTCTCCACCACTGCCTCCTACGGCTATAGACAATGCATTTGTCGAAGCACCTATCGCGAAAGATCCACCACCATTGCCGCCTCCGCCCCCAATTGACAAAGCCAGAATTCCCGGATTAAGCGCAGAAGAATTTGTAGATGTAAGTGAGCCGCTGTTCGTAACCGATATCGAACCTGCATTACCGCCACTACCGCCACTACCTCCGATGGATATTGGAGTGTTTGCCGTTAAGCTCATCGATTCAGAAATTGAAATTCCGCCGTTACCACCACCACCGCCGACGGATACAGCCATGATTACAGGGGCTTGTAATCCTGAGGTCTGCAAAGCGCCATCATTTACAACTATAACTTGACCTCCATCACCTCCGCCCCCGCCGCTACCGCCTACGGACAAGGCAAAAGTTCCTGAACCAACCCCTACAGCGCCGCTTACACCTCCATTGCCGCCTCCGCCACCAATGGACTCCGCCAAGATTGCACGAGACTGCCAACCTGATGTGACGATGCCACCATCATTCCACACATAAACGGTACCGCCCTTTTGCCCCCCACCCCCAGAACCTCCAATGCTTTGCGATAAGCTTGCACCACCAGCTAACGAAGCGTTAATAGACGAACCTCCACTACCGCCTCCACCACCAACCGATTGAGCAAGAAGGCCATCGGAGAAGTCGGCATACGTAACAATTGAACTTGGATTAACAGATACAGATTTGTTATTGCTCCAAACTGCATACCATGCATTAACTAAGGAAACACTACCGCCGGCTCCACCATTACCACCAGAGCCGCCAATGCTCGAGGTGAGGCTATATAAGCCGCCGACACTTCCGGAAATGCTCTGACCACCGACTCCACCACCGCCACCAATCGATTGAGCAACAATGCCCGGGGAGCTTAACCCAGTAGTGCTAATGTTGACTCCGGCCGGCGATACATAGACATCCGAACCGCTACCACCCACCCCGCCACTACCGCCAAAGGCCAACGATGTACTTGCGAGTCCACTGGCTGCAAAGGCAACTGCATACCCCCCGCTACCACCGCCGCCACCAACCGATTGGGCAAGGATGCCTGGTGAGTTAACCGCATTAGTATTAATAAGCGCATTAGTATTTGGCACACTGACCCAGTAAGATACGCCACCGCATACACCAGGATCATTATTGGGGCAGTTCACTCCAACATACCCTCCATTACCTCCAGGACCGCCTGAACCACCATTAGAAGAACCTAGAGCACTTACTAAACCTGAGGACAGGCTTATAGCACCGCCGCCAGAGCCACCGCCTCCACCAATAGATTGCGCAACGATTCCAGCAGAATTAACCTCTCGCGTCTGAATAGTCGCAGAGTTTGTCACATAAACAGATCCTCCATTACCGCCGCCGCCGCCATTGCCACCTAGGGCTGACCCCCCCAACGCCGCCGCCGCCAAAGTAGAACCATCTACCCCCACCGACGCAGTTGAGCTGCTACCTCCACTCCCACCTCCGCCTCCAATTGACTGGGCAAGGATTCCAAAAGCGGCGCCATTTGTTGGGGTTACCAATAACTCCTTATTGGCGGCCCCATACCAATCATTGCCTGAGCAGCCTCCACTGGAATTTGGCTGGTAGCAGGAATAGCCCGTATAAATGCTTCCGAAATTAGCGACATATACGGTTCCGCCATTACCACCACCACCGCCAGAACCACCAATTGCAGCAACAACACCAGCAGCGGTGCCTCCTGAGCCACCACCACCCCCAATACTTTGGGCAAAAATACCGACAGATGAAATATTCTGCAAAATGATCGTCCCATAATTGAGAACAGATGCTAAGCTACCAGATGCGGCATCACCACCAGCAGAGCCAAGGGCATAAAGGCCTGCACTAGCACCAGCATTACCACCGCCGCCGCCGACAGACTGGGCAAATATTCCGTACCCACCAATCATTTCGGTGTACAGCGATCCGGAATTAGTGACACTCACCGCACCCGATGGGCCGCCCCAACCACCCGCTCCACCAGCGCCACCACCAACACCAAACCAACCACCACTTCCATTGCCTCCGCTACCGCCATTTCCGCCAATGCTTTGAGCAAAAATAGGAATTCCCTTGGGTGTATTGATATAAGCCTGGTTATCGACAGTTACATTACCTCCAGATGCGCCAGCGCTACCAGTACCTCCATTCCCCCCTAAGGAATAATATGAATTATTGGCATCCGTTCCAGATCCACCCCACCCGCCAGCACTTTGGGCAAAAATACCGTAACTAGAAGTGGAATTTAGTATCACAGAATTGGTAACACTAACAGCACCTCCCACTCCTCCGGGGGCGCCATTGCCGCCATCACTCCCCCCGTTTCCACCATTACCTCCAATTGATTGGGCCCATATAGCCGTGTAGATATCATTAACCGAAGAATTCCCATGAATTGTTGTTTCGGATGGGCTTGCAATTGCATCCGGGTTTACCGAGTACTGGGGGTTGCCGCTCGGCAAAAACGATAAAGTCAGATCGCCCCCATAGCCACCATACCCCCCCGATGAGCCTTCATGATAAGCATCCCCATTACCACCTTGACCGCCTGCACCGCCTAGACTAATGAAAACCATACTGTCGGACATCACCGAAGATTGCGTGTTGATGGCAACTGCAGTCACAGAAGCAGACATAGAGCCAGCAAACCCACCGCGAGAGCCCGAGCCCCCAGAGGCAGGGGGGCCATTTCCGCCATTGCCACCGCAAAATACAGGTTGGTCTATGGCGTAAGGAACATCATATTGACTACTTCCAGGCCATAAACTCACTGGCTCACTTGCAATATGGTAGCCACTTGGGTCATTCTGGTAGTAAACGGCAGAACTGCCCCAATTCGCAGGAGGGGAGGATGAATAGCGATAAGTGGTGCACGAGGGAGTAACATTTTCGTACTCCCCGTAATACCCCCAATAAGTGGCGCCCTTCTGAAGGGAGTTCGGTGAATTCTCTGCAGCAACATTGGAGACAAAAAAAGCAACGCCAAGAAGAAGAAAAGCTTTAACTATCCAATCTTTTGGGCAACAAAAATAGCTTCCTATCTTGCGATTAGAGTGTGAGGTATTTGAACTATTCAGAAGCACGAAGACGCAGACAATAGGCGATATGGAAATAAAATTTACAAAATATATTAACTAATTTGGTCAAATGAACCGTTATATTATAAATAACCCATTAAATAAATATCCCAAATTAATTAAAACGGGTGTTCACTTATTCCCCCTAAAACGAGAATCCATAAGCATCTGTTTTAACTGAATATTATGATCAGCTATTAATGTCTTTTATTGTCGTTCACCAAATCAATCGCAGACTGTCTTTCTGCCTGCTGACTGGCAGCTAATTCGCTCACTGGGAAAACTAAACCACGAGCTTGCAGGCCCTCCAAATACTCACGCTTGAGCTCATTGCGATTGAGATGACGCTCTGTTTATTCTGCATCCTTAATGCGCCTTTACTCAAATACAATAATTGGACGATGTAAAAATGTAAGTCGCATTTGGGGACGACTATATTCAAGGTGGGACGATAGCATCTAAAAATGAGTCTTTTAAAGTTGAGTTTGATCACGTTTTGCTAAGCGCTCATTGCCACATAAGGCTTAAAATTACTGAGTTCTATCAGTGCGATATTTAACTCGGAACAAGTGATCACTTTTTCAAGGCAGCAACCTCGATAAATGCCAAAAAATACTGAAATATCCTTCTCAGAAGCAAAACAAGATCGATCCAAGAAAACTCTTGATGACCTCTTTGAGGCAGCTCATGCCATTGTAGAAACTAGTGATCCAGAAAACTTCACCAGCAGAATGCTTTCAAAAAAATCGGGCTATTCACTAGGAACTCTTAACAAGAGATTGACTTCGGTTGACAAAATTTTTCTATGGGCCATAAAAAAAGGGCAGCAAAAGCATCTTGAAAAGATGGTGAAGATTATTGATGGATTTGATTCAACCCTTCCACTACAGAATCTATTGGGGGAACTAGTGGATTCAGCATTTAGTGGCATAAACCAAGTTAACCCATTTGTGATCCGATATTTTGATGATCGTATAAAAAGGTATAGCAGCTCCCATAATCAAAATCACTTTCCCGATGTCTTAGTTGAACCCTTTCTTGCAGCAATCAAAAGGGATCAAACGGATACTTTTCGAAAAATCTCTCAAGATGAGCTTAGGCTAATTCTTCGAACTACGTCCATTTTCGTAGAGCGTCCATTTGTGGAGTCAGATCACTTCGCAGGGTCCGATGAGCATCGTAGAATAGCCCTAGAAAATCTAGTGCGACTTTTAAGTGCCTGATGAAATTCACCAAAAGAGTTAAATCAGTGCGATAGATCCCCCACCAATAGTAAATATTTAAACTCATTCAGGTATAAATAGAAAAGCGACAATAATTGACAAGCTTAGGTCGATCAAAAACATAAATCTCTTCACGCAAGCGTCTCTTAATGGCCGAACTGAGACTGTCATACCTCTTAAAAATACCTGTTGTTGAACGACTGGAATACTTCTACAAATAGACATTAGTTGAAAAAATGACTGATCGTTTGAGCAGATTAATGTGAAAGGGTTAGCTGGATGGAACCATTTCTAGAAATCGGGGGTGCCGGGTGGGTGGGGTCGATTTCCAGGAAATTAGTATGGGGTACCCCTGGAAATTTGATAGGGTTAATTCATGGACTTCCATAGCTCAGACAACAGCAGTGCTCACCCTTCTGGCAAGATAAAGACGCAGACCTTTAAGCAGTTTCAGTTGGAGCGCTTAATAAACGAAGGCAAGGTCATTCCAGCATCTAAGCTAGCCGCAGCAAAGGAGCAAGAGCTACAGAGAACTAAGGAATTTGAGGCCAGTGTTGAAGATGAGCAGCGTTACAGGCCTAAAACCAAACCCAGGTCAGAGATCATGCCTGATAACCCACCTCTAACCAGGGAACGATTTGAAGAGTAAGCGGGTACCAATGCGGGTACTAGAGAAAATATAGGCAACAAAAAACCCAGTAACTCATTGAATATACTGGGTTTTCTATAGAAATACTGGCGGAAGAGGTGTCTGCCATATAGGAATCTCACCCAGTCTTAATCTATCTCATAAACTCAATATTTATATAGGTTTCATGTCGATACTAGCATCAGGCAGTCTTATTCCGTATAATCAAATCTTACGTTTTTAGGTATGTAGGTTGGTATTAATCCTACAGTATAGGTACTTGAATGCTCGGGAGATAAGGCATGCCAAAGATAGTTAAACCAATGTCCGCTCTAGCGGTAAGCAAGCTAGCTACTGTAGGCTGGCATGCGGTTGGTGGGGTCAGTGGGTTAAGCCTACAAATCCGAGAGCCGCAAAATAAATCTGCCGATAGTCCAATGCCGAGATCTTGGGTATTGCGAGCCTCCATTGGCGCTACAAGAGTTCCACTTGGCTTAGGTTCTTACCCTCAGGTTTCTCTGGCAGATGCTAGAGAGGCGGCTAAAAAGATGTGTGATGCCATACGCCAAGGCATTGATCCACGGGTGCAGCGTAAGGAAGCCCAAAGCGCCCTTATTGCAAACATTGCAAAAAACAAGACCTTTAAAGAATGTGCTGAATCTTATATGGATGCACATGCAGCCGCCTATACCAACGACAAGCACCGCAAGCAATGGGCCTCAACGCTCAACACCTACGCCTACCCCATCATTGGCTCCATGTTGGTTAGTGATATTTCAATGCGCAATATCTTGGATGTTCTCACTCAAGACGTTAAAGATGACAAGGGTAAGAAACTGGGTGATCTATGGAGGCTAAAGACCCCGACAGCACAACGTCTGCAGGGTAGATTAAAAACGGTTCTCGACTACGCCATTGTTAATGAATATAGAAAAGGTACAAACCCGGCTAACTGGGGTGGTTTCTTAGACACACAACTGCCCTCGCCCACTAAGATAAAGCCACAAAAGCATCACCCCGCCGTACCCTATACAGAAGTCGGGGACTTTATGCTTCAACTTCAAAAAAATAAGAGCATCAGCGCCAAGGCACTTGAATTTTTGATTCATACAGCAGTTCGCTCCGGCTCGGTACGAGAGGCGCAATGGTCAGAGATAGACTACGAAGCCAAGGTCTGGAATATTCCAGCTGAACATACAAAGATCAAAAAAGAGCATCGTGTGCCACTATCAGATCCAGCCATCACGATACTCAAGTCACTAAGAACGGAAGATGAAAGCAAACTCATTTTTCCCAGCCCCACCAAAGTTGCACTCAGCGATATGGCATTATCGGAAATTATGAGGGGCATGCTGGGGCGTGGCGAAATTAAAGAAAAAGCAGTGCCACATGGCTTTAGAAGCACCTTCAGAGATTGGGCGGCTGAGCAAACGGCATATCCTGAAGAAATTCGAAAAGTCTCCTCTGGGCACAAAGTTGGCGATGCCGTGCAACAGGCGTATCAAAGAACGGACCTACTGGAGAAACGCAGAAAATTAATGGAAGAGTGGTCTGCATTCTTAGATAAACCTAGCATCAAAAAATCTGAGCAAGTTTTGTAAATAAAATGTAAAGCCTGATGCCAAGAAAATTATTGCCCAAGCCCAAGCCTCTAGAAGCTTTCACTATTCAGATGAACGTCGAAATTATATCTGTTGAGATATGGAATAACCTTGCTGATGAAGGGACTCGGGGGGCCCACACAAAAAGGAAGCGAAGCAAAGTATTTGATGCTGTTCTTATGACGACAGAAGGCTACCTCAATGGTAATTCCCCAAATGCCAAAGAGGCGTACACAAGATTAATAAACGGAAGTTCCACATTGGCAGAATTTGGGCGAATAATCATCACAATAGCTAGGGCAAAAAATATCAAAATTAGCCAAACCCTATCCGAAGAAATTGCACAAAACGTTAGAAATCACTACAAAGCTATTGAAAATGCCTTCATTCAAAAAATAGCTGACAAAAAAAAATAAGCTCTGCAACGCCCGTTATAGCAAGAAAAGGTACGTCTTTACGGGGATAGGTACGTCTCCACGGGGAAAAGTCATTCTCATAATTTCATACGACATTGCGTTTATTCGAATGCAGTCATATTGGAGTTAATGATGAAGCAAAAAATTCAGATTGAAGCTAATCAAGAAAACGGCGGATATAGCCGAATCAAAGCCATAAGTTCGAAGTACGGCATATCGCCGCCAACGGTCTGGCGCAAAGCTAACAAAGAAGGGACATTCCCTAAACCAGTAAAGCTTTCTGCAGGGATAACAGCTTGGCGGAATAGCGATTTAGCTGAGTGGGAGAAGGACCCCCTGAACTATAGGGCTAAATCATGACCCCACAAACAAAACGAGCTAGACGGACTGTAATCCAATCTAGCTCTAACTTTCCAACCCATATCAATTAAATAAGAAAGGTACATCATGTTAACTAATTTTAACGACTGCTCAAATTTTAAGCAACAATTTCGAAATGCAATTATTGAGTCCGGCATCACTCCGCCAGCTCAAATTATTGATGATGGAAATATCCACCAATTCTCAATCAATAAGGAATCAGCAAATACGAATGGCTGGTACGTACTTCGTGGGGGTGGCAATCCCACTGGAGACTTTGGGTGCCTAAGAGCTGGGATTGAATTCAAACGGCACATCAATCTGGATGGGCCACACACGCCCGAGAAGTCAGAGAAAGCAAACGGCCTACTCAATAGCGCCCCAAATTATGAACCCAAAAACCATAACAAATTTACCCTAAATCAATTCTCACTTAACGGTCATAGCGAAGCGATGAAGAAGCAGATGCTCGAAGATAAATACATTCTAGGCAGGCTTGCTATTTATGGTCAGTACACCGTCTTTTATGCCTCCCCCAATGTGGGCAAGACTTTACTCATTCTCTGGATGATTATTAAATCTATTGAAAGTGAGAATATAAAGGGTTCTGACATCTTCTATATCAACGCTGATGATGATTTTAAGGGCCTCACCTATAAAGTTGAATTAGCAGAAACCTATGGCTTTCATATGCTCTCTCCCGGCCATAATGATTTCAAGACCGCTAAATTTCTTGATTACATTAAAACGATGATTAAAGAAGGCACTGCCAAGGGAAAAATCATTTTTCTAGATACCCTTAAAAAGTTTGCGGATGTTATGCGAAAGGATAAGTGTTCCGACTTTGGCAAGATCATGAGGGAGTTCGTGCTTAGTGGTGGATCAATTATTTGCTTGGGTCATGTAAATAAACATAAAGATCCTGCGGGTAAATCAGTCTTCGGGGGAACTTCAGACATCACCGATGATGCCGATTGCTATTACATGCTGGAACAAATACAAGTTAACGATAAATTAAAAACCGTTAGATTTGAGAATCACAAAAGCCGTGGCAACGTAGATAAAACAGCTACCTTCACCTATACCATCGAGAATGCACAAAACTACCAGCAACTTTTAGACTCAGTCCAGACCCTATCGGAATCCGAAGCCAGAGCTATAGCCGAGATTAATGCAGCAAATAATCTCCTCACGTCAAATCAAGAAGTTATAGATGCGATCACTATGTCCATAAAAGATGGGGTTACCTTAAAAACTCAACTAGTTAAGGCTGTTGCAGGTCTAGTTTGCACGAGTGAAAATAAGATAAAGAAGGTGCTAGAGAAACATACTGGTAAAGATTACAGCAAAGGACATCGATGGATTTGCTCGGTTATGAGTAGGAATGGCAATAGCTACTCGCTAATTCCAATTGGTTTGGGTTCAAGCCATAAGGACCAGATGTAGATTAGCAATCTAGACACACACTGAAAATCTAAAAAACTTGAAAAACTAAAAAGCACCTCACAAGTAATCTATTAAAAATTTCTTAGTTGAGATTATTTCGCTATCTAGTTTTTCAGTTTTTGGTGTTTTTCAGTTTTTTGATGCGTATGAAGAAGCTATACTCCACCAAAATACCAACATGAATTACCAATTAACAAATAATGTTTAGAGCTAAATCATCAGATTTCGAGGGGGTGTATTAGATGCCCTTCATAGGGTAGCGTTGTTTTTGTTTCGGGCCATATCGCTTGAGCAGTCAAATAATAAGCCACCTACTCCACAAACATCCCCAACATTCGACCCAAATACAGTAATTCTCCAAGTTTTTCACGTGCTTCTTTTGCTCTGACAATGTACTCCTTGGATCGCAATCCATGTGTGAAGTTTGGATGATCCTTGCCTGCCAAAGAGACACCTCCATGAAGCCTACACCTGCGTTTATTGGCTAATGCAGGATTATTACAGTAGGCATCTCTACAACGAAGCTTAGCCCCGCACTTCATGAACTTTTACCTTTGGCTTTGGCAACAGTCCAAGATCAATGCACAGTCTTATTCTGCGTCTAACTTCTTTTTTGGATTCATTAATGGTGAGTCCACGAGGGAATGGTGGAAAGGGCGGCGTCAAATAGGTTTTCATAGTTACTTTCCGAAGGTTCAAAATATATCACCATTTTACTAATTCATATCGAGCTTGTCTCTATCTATAACGCCTAAAAAATATTAGTTAGTTATTTAAAACAATCACATCTTTTATACATTTTTTATGAGATGCTTCCTGCATGCCATTACATTTCAATTTAGCCCGATTAATTCTCATTTCAGCTTCGGAAGCTGAAATATTTAGCATCTTCGAGAAGTAGCAATATTGATAAGCACTATTTTGACGGCCAAGATATTTCTCGCATTGAATACTGCCGATCTCATCCCGCTTGAGGTATTCCGACATATTTAAGCCCAACGCAGAGGCATTTTTAAGTCTTGTCTCATTACTCATAGTGTTCTTGTAGGACTCAGGTTTTGGCAAGGGGGGAGCTGACTGACTTCTAATTTGATTGCTATTTCTTAGCGCTTGGTTGTACAGCTGCATATCTTGCTGAAAGGTTATTTCATCTTGAATATCCTCTAAACGACCATTAATTTCATCCAAAGAAGTGGCATTTGTAACGCCAACACCAAAGGATGCAAACAGAAATACAGCTACAACAATAAATTTTTTCATATAGGGCCAAATATATTACGGAAGTTACTCATAAATTGGTAGTTCGATATTTAGTTCTGCAATTGCAGCCAGATCCACAAGTAAATCCACTAATGCCTCAACAGGGCTATAGAAATAGGGGTAATTTTCAACGTCACTCATACTCCAACTCATATCAAGGCTCAATCTATCTCTGTAGATGACCAACCTAGAATCCATATCTGGGTGCATTACAACATCCAACATATCGTCATTTCTGGTTAATTGAAGGTGCAGGTTCATAAGTTGGCTTTTAATGAGGCCCACCTCTTTTAGAAGCAAGCCTCTCTTAATTAATACTTCTCCCCGATACGAAAAACTTATGTGGGATTTTTTTGATAGATAAACTTCCAAAAAAATATCGTCTTGGTTGCGGTAAAAGTAAATTAACTTTGTGAATTCGTTATGCATTTTTTGAGGCTATTTTTTAGTATGTAACTCAACAATTGCATGGCAACGCTTGTACCAATCCCATTGATTTTTTGTATAGGCCAAGCACTGCATAAGCTCAAACTTGTTTGCAGTTGACTGACCATATTCTATGAAGCAATTTTGATCGGGCTTCTCAATTCTCGTATTGTCTGCCCACATATCCATAGAAACTAAAGTGTCAAACCAAAACCCATACTTACTAAAGACGCTTGATAACCTTCCGGTCACAGTGGCCTCACATGAGGAGTCAATATTGGACATCCAATCGTTATATCCAGTAGCAAAAGAAGGGTTGCAAATAAACACTAGGAATAAAAATAGCCATTGCCTAAAGAATCTTTTTTGAAAATTACGCATTAATTTGAATCATTAGCAATGACAAGTGTGAGGATATCCTTGCGTAAAACTATTTCCCCATACTCACCGTTGACCTTCATTTCCATCACATGGCCATATGACGGTCCGAAGTCATAGGCTAATCGAATTTTCTGTTGTGATATTTGGACCTGCAGATGAATATCAGGAAGATAATTTGCAATCTTGAGATTAAAAAATAAGGTTTCGTTCATTAGTTATATCCAATCCTCGGTAACTCCCGAATTAAAAGTTATCCAAAACTTTTGCCTTCTTGGATTCAAATTCCGCCTGAGAAATCAACCCCTGAGCTTTCATTGAGGAAAGCTGACTCAATTTATCTATTGAACTTACTGATGAAAATTTCGTTTTTGAATCATCAGGGTCCATTAGCGCCCAAATTAATGCTAGTGTCCACCCAAAAAAACTCCAGCCCAGCAAAAGATTGAGAGCGGCAATGGCGCCATAATTTTTATGGCGTCTTTTTCGTGAAACAATACATCCATTACTACAACCATGAACGAATCAAGAAAAAACTAAAGGGATTAAGCCCAGTGCAATACCGAACTCAATCCCTTCTGGTAGAATTTTCTTAATCATTAATATTTATTGATCTTAAACATCAGTTATTTTCACTACAGCTATAAAACCATACGCCTTCTTTTTTGCCATCAGTTACTTCTACAATATCCAAACTTCCGTGTTCGATATATAAGCGCCCTGTATAAGCGGGGCTTTTATTGCCTCCATTTGATGCTCTATAAAAAATCAAATCTTTTTTACTCCAATTGGATATAGAAAATTCCAAATCCACTTGCTTGTTAGAGTTATTTTGTGAGGATAGTTTTACATTACTCAAGTTAACTGTGACTTGAAGGTTATCATTTGTACCGAGCTTTGTATCTCCTATACAAGTCAAATTATCTACTTTGTGCTTTGAAAGTTTTTCTAATACAGGGAAATCTGAGTGACACATTCTATTAATTTGACCAATATCAATCTGACTATTGGATGTGGAAAAAGATCTTACACATTCTGTGAAGTTTGATGGACCAAATGCGCCAGCCTCAGCCCTTAAAAATACAAAAAATAGAAGACAGAAAAAAATTAATTTAGTTTTATTCATTACAATTATTTTGGTTTATAAAGATTGGAGACGCATTGCTTTGCTACCGATTGGACTCTGTTATTAAGCCAGCTAGGGGCGATTACCCTTTTCGAACATCTAGTGGGGAAGCCAAATATCCTGACGTAGATTTAAATTTATTTGTAAACGCACTTTGAAATGCGCCAAGAGTTTCTCTTGCTGAAATTACGATAGCGGCATCCGAACTCTGCAAAGAACCAATTATTTGATCCAAATATGCAAGGTAGTACAAACTTAATTCATCGAGGACTTGTACATCAGATTTTTTACGGATCAGATTTCTAAAGAATTCCATCTTCCCAAGCCTTCTATAGTTGATATATATCCTGAAATGGGATATCCAACAATAGAATTTAGCATGATTCCATGCTGGAACGCCAAAGATATGACTTACTTAGATCGGGGCTTAAAAAAGCACGGCTGGAAAGTGATATTCTTCAAAAAGAATTAGCAAAAATCCTAAAGAAGCCTCAGAGCTTTGTATCCAAAGTTGAGTCTGGAGAACGTAATCTTGATGTGATTGAATATGTCAGCTATTGCATGGCTCTAGGGGTTGATCCTAGCAAATGGCTTCGAAAACTTATTGATAAGTTTTGATGGTCTAGTTTTATCTATTTACAAGGGTATTTGAAGATCAACTCTTTCAAAAGAATTGGCTCTATCCAAAGTTCTGCCCTCTGGTTTTCATCATAATCTTGAATTTTTAAATTTATGAGTCTCTTTGCCTCTGAAATACTAATTGACTTGTCTTTTATGGGGCAGTACAAAGGCTCTCCACCAGTGTTTTCAAGCCTAAAATTTGAGAATGCAAAGCCATTAATTAGCCCGGCAAGATACCACTCTATTCCATCGGTATTCTGATCGTTGATGTATGCCTCAACAGGCAGTCCAGCAAAGACATTGAAGGAAATCAACGAAAGGCCTAGTAATAATTTTTTCATCTGGCTCCTTTGAGATACACCAAGTAGATTGCCAACACTTGATAGTTAGCTCGTTGTTTTCAATTTCACTGCAAAATCAGCTATACCCAGCTTAAATAGCAATTTAGCAGCTGCGTCTAAGGTTTTAAATTCTCTAGTTTCCTGTTTCCCAGTCTCCAGCGGCCTTCCATCTACAACAATCATGTAACCCTGAGACATTACTCCGTAATGCACCTGAACCCTTTTAATGGCGTGTGCGTCTAGCAATGTCTTCATATCCCGCTCGTTCATGCAAGCCTCATTTCGCCATCAGTAGGATTGCTAAAGAGGTCACCCTGTTCGACTTTTGTAATTAGCTCCCCCGGTAAAACCTGAAGATAGTCACAGAGCTTGCTAAGGACATTACGATCAAAGCTATTTACCCGATCGTAGTAATAGCGATCTAAGGTGGCCCTTGCGATACCCGTAGCTCTACAGACATCAGAAACCTTGATTCTTTTAGCACCCAAAATAGTGGAAAGGCGGCAAGTTATCATATTTAAGAGTAATTATTAATCGTTTTCGATCATAATATACTTGATAACGGTAACTTTACCAACTTTATTCAACTTCAGCACCGCCAGACCTAAGCGAAAGAAATAATGCTCAATTTTTTAAAAAAACGTATCAGCGTTGATGAACTTGCTAAGCGATCAATTTACGCATGTACAAGCATTATTTATGACCATGAAGATCAATCAGTTCGAAGGTCATGGTTGCTTTGCAGGTCGATACCTGAACTCAAGAGCTTAATTAAAGAGCCTCCTGTTTTAGCCTATATTGATAGTCACTTCAATTCACCTAAATTCCTTGAGAAATATAAGAAATTAAGCGATCAGGACTTAGAGCGAGTGAAGATGGCTATTTATTATTCATTCATGGAGATGCCAGAATTCATTGAAAGATCAGTCACCATAAGGATGGGGCAGATAGAAGTGCAAGAGAGAACTCCGGGCATGAGGGTAAGCTGGAGGTTTCCAGAATTTAACGAATACCCAGAACAGTTTTTGAAAATCAAGTCGGTCTTTAAGTAATAAATACATACCCCCCGCTTTAAGTTGAAATTGATGACGGGGTATTTCTGAATTACTAATACTTCAATAACTAGATAATTTTGACTGCCTCCCGAGTGGCACTTGTGCCACTTTATGAGCAAAATACTATGTGTAGCTTAGCCTATAGCAATGGGGTCTTTTTAAAGGGTGCGACTACGGGTGGGGTCTTATTTGGCAAAATTTAAAAGGGTACTCAGATGTTTGATACATTAGTCAAATGATCAAGATAAAACCACTTATCCTTCTAGCGCTATTTAGCTACTCGCTTTTTGCTGAAGCTGGAGATGTTAAGCTATCCTGTGAGCTGACCTATAAAAAGTCTTTTCTCTCAGTGCCCGATGAAGTTGGAAGGGAGAGGGTAACGGTGACGATAAGTGATTCCCGCATATATCGATCTATCACAATTGACGGGATGAATATTGTTGGCGTCGTTTCCAGCAATGCAGTCAATGGAATGTCAGGTGAAGCCTTCGGATCTGCCAATTCGTTTACCGATCTATCTACTTCCAACGGCTGGGACATAACAACAAGCACCACTCCTAGGGTTACAAAATTTAAACAAACGACAAATATCTCTATTGACAGAAATACTGGTAATTTAAATTTTTACCAAGATTATGAGGAAAGTAATTATCGAAGTATTACAAAAGCGTCTGGCACTTGTTCAAAAGTAGATACTAGTAAAAAGGTGTTTTAAAGTAAAAATCACATTTTCTAGCTAATTTCGAATACATTGCTCTATAAGGGCCTAGACGTTCAAACAGTTTTGCTGGAACGCTCAATGGCAGAATGCACAGTAACTCCCGCACAAAGACTCACTTAATTAAAAAACCTGAACCGCAGAGAGTTTGAAGCTATCTTAGTTAATAAGGGGCGCGATAGGTGGATAGCCAAAACTGCACCAAAGAATAAGTTGGAAACGTTGCCGCTAACTAGAGAGCGATTTATGCATCAATAGGTATGTTTTTGGGTATGTAGAAAAGAAAAAAGCCCGTTAGGGCTTTATCTATATATATCATTGGCGGAAGAGGTGAGATTCGAACTCACGGAGGACTTTCATCCTCGCCAGTTTTCAAGACTGGTGCATTCAACCGCTCTGCCACTCTTCCTTTGCGGATTTAAGCGATGAATTATAAAGAACTTTTGGCAAACCGTCCTAAATCTTGCCTAAGACCTGTAAGTAAGGGTGTGTAGCAGAATTTACTGCCACTATTTTGACTTTTTAACTAAGCAGCCTAAATCTTGCTGTTTTTAGGGGGTTTTTTAAAGTTCTACAGAAGAGTATTGATAAAATGTATAAATGTCTCTAAGCCCAAACCGGACCCCCTCTATTCCCAGCCAAAATACCCCCAACAACGCTCACAGCGCAGTAGATTTGGTTCTTGATACAGCCTATCAAGGTATTGATGTACAAGAGTGGCAACAACTATTCGCGCAAGCTCGTAAATCTGGTTTGGAGCAGTTTATTGCAGATTTATTCGCTGGAAAGCCAGTTAATAACTCCGAAAATCGCCCTGCCCTCCACTCTGCTCTTCGTAACATCTCAAAGAGCCCCGTATTGCTAAATGGCGAAGATGTGATGCCTGCTGTTGCCAGTGTTTGGCGTCGCATGGAGTTGCTCTGCAACAAATGGGTTGGCATAACAGATGTCATTCATATTGGGATCGGTGGATCTGATTTTGGCCCACGCCTCGCTGTTGAAGCTCTAGCTCATGTCCCGGGTATAGAAAACCGTGGAATGCGGATGCACTTCTTGGCCAATATCGATACGGCTGAGCTTTCTCGCATCTTGCATCGAGCGCAGCCCAACAGCACAAGAGTCATCATTGTCTCCAAGTCCTTTACCACTCTAGAAACCACTATGAATGCCAAAGCCGTTGTTAAATGGCTGAAGGATCATGGTCGGACGCAAAGTCAAATTGAACATGCCTTATTTGCAGTAACTGCAAATATTCCAGCGGCTAAAGAATTTGGTGTTGAGGAGGAAAATATTTTCCCGTTCTGGGATTGGGTTGGCGGTCGTTACTCAGTATGGTCAGCCGTTGGGCTACCCATTGCCCTGCAATATGGTTTTGAAACCTTCAAGCAACTTCTAGCTGGTGCCGAGGCGATGGATAAGCACTTCAAAACCGCTCCTTTAGAAGAAAATCTGCCCGTCATCATGGCGCTTGCCTTGGTGTATCAGCAAGAACAACACCAAATTACCTCTTATGCAGTAATTCCCTATGCAGATGCTTTGGATTGGATGCCAAAATGGCTTCAACAACTTGACATGGAAAGTAACGGCAAGAGTGTTGATCGTGATGGCAAGCCAGTGAAGTTTTCTTGTCCAGTCGTGTTTGGTAGCGCAGGTAGTAATGCCCAGCATTCCTACTTTCAGCTCTTGCATCAAGGTACAGAAATCATTCCGATTGATTTCATTGCAGTTCGCGAACCCATGAGTAAGCTACCCGAAGCGGAAGCTCATCATCGCATATTGCTTTCCAATTGCTTAGCCCAGGCACAGGCTCTTGCTAACGGAAAGCAAGCTGCAAATCCAAACGAAACTTATCCTGGCAAGCGCCCTAGTAATCTTTTAATTCTTCCAAAACTCAATGCATTTTATTTGGGGGCATTACTGGCGCTATATGAAAACCGTACTGCCGCCTTAGGCGCGCTTTGGAATATCAATAGCTTTGACCAACCCGGAGTTGAATTGGGCAAGGTACTTGCCAAGCCCATTGAAGCCGCCTTAAGAAGTCATGCTACCGTTAGCCCTGATGGCAATATTGATGCGATTACCGCTGAACGCATCAACTTCTTAAATTCTTAGACTGTCTGCGCTGCGCTAAGTAGCCCAGCCTTAATCAACTTACTGATTTTCTCGAAAGACTGATATGCAATTGTCTCGCTCCATTTTCAAAGCCTACGATATTCGCGGCATCATCGATGAGACTCTTGATCCATCGATTGCCAAGCTCATTGGTCAAGCGTTTGGCACCGAGATGCGTGAACTTGGCGAATCTGAAGTAGTCATAGGTCGAGATGGCCGTCTATCTGGCCCTAGCCTCATTGAAGCATTAACAGAAGGCCTTCTCTCTACCGGCATCAACGTCATTGATCTAGGAATGGTTGCTACACCTATGGTGTATTTTGCTGCCAATCAAATTATTAATGGCAAGCAACCTAAATCCGGCGTGATGATTACGGGTAGCCATAACCCGCCAAACTACAACGGATTCAAAATGGTCCTGGGTGGGGCGGCAATTTACGGCGAACAAATTCAAGCCTTGTATCAACGTATTGAGGCAAAACAGTTTGCTACTGGTACTGGTATCCGCAGTACATTTGATATTTTCCCAAGCTATTTAGAGTGCATCATTGGCGACGTTAAATTAACCCGCCCAATCAAAATAGCAGTCGATTGCGGCAATGGAGTTGGCGGCGCTTTTGCAGGTAAATTGTTTAGGGCCCTTGGTTGCGAAGTAGAGGAGCTCTTTTGCGTGGTAGATGGCAAGTTTCCCAACCACCATCCTGATCCAGCTCATATTGAAAATTTGCAAGATCTCATCAAGAACTTACAAACAACTGACAATGAATTAGGTCTGGCTTTTGATGGTGACGCCGACCGTTTGGGCGTTGTTACCAAGGATGGTCAAGTGATTTTCCCTGATCGCCAAATGATGTTATTTGCCAAAGACGTTCTCAGTCGCAATCCTGGCGGTCAGATTATTTATGACGTGAAGTGCACACGTAATTTAGGCAAATATGTAAAAGAGCATGGTGGCGAGCCCCTTATGTGGAAAACGGGTCACTCCCTTGTCAAGGCCAAACTCAAAGAAACAGGCGCCCCGCTTGCTGGAGAAATGAGCGGACATATCTTCTTTAAAGACCGTTGGTTTGGATTTGATGATGGCCTATATACCGGCGCACGTCTTTTAGAGATTCTCAGCAAAGAGAAGGATCCAAACCAAACCTTAAATGACTTGCCCAATGCCATCTGTACCCCAGAATTGCAATTAGCCTGCGCTGAAGGAGAGCCATTTGCTTTGTTAGAAACAATCAAAGCCAATGCAAAGTTCCCCACCTCTGAGTCCATCAATACAATTGATGGTGTGCGCGTGGAATATGCTGATGGATTTGGTTTGGCCAGACCCTCAAATACAACACCGGTAGTTGTAATGCGTTTTGAAGCTGATACCGATGAGGCGATTAAGAGAATTCAGGCGGAGTTTAAGGCGGTGCTACTGGCAGTTAAGCCAGATGTAAGGCTACCATTTTAGTCTGTCACCTTCTCATTTATTATCCCCTGGAATAATTATAAGTACTTTAAATTTAAACCAGCTATGGAATTTAAGTACATAAGATTGCATGGTCATGAAGTAGCATTTATAGGTGACTCATCAAGCCAAAAAGTAATACTTGTTATAGGGCAAAGCAATTCATACAAACATTCAGCCCCACTGAATGAATTATTATCTCGCCTTAGCATTAAAAATTATTTAATTATTTGGGCTCATTGGCCAAAGCATGAGTCTGAATTAAGCACTGACAATCAAATACAGGTATGCGGAGATATATTACAGGCTTTAGGGGAGTCTCGGTCCGTTACCATCTTATCTCACTCGGCAGGTGGCAGAATAGCAGCGCATCTACACAGTCAAATGAACCTTGACCGCATAATCTGCTTTGGCTACCCTTTTAGGCACTCCAATGGGCCGAGGATTTAAGCAGAATTAATATAATAAAAAATATATCCATCCCCTTTTTAATAATTCAAGGCTTAAACGATGAGTATGGCGGAAAAAATATTCTCGACGAGCATGACTTTCCAAAATTTATCAAATTTATTTTTGTTAATACAAATCATGAATATGAAAATCTATATCCGTCGACGCGGGAAATTATCCAAGGTATTTCAGAGTTTATTGGGATAAGAAATTGAATTTTTTCAGTACTAATAGAATAATTTTCAATGCTTAATTAAGTTATTAGTTACCATAAATCGTATTGCAAACTCTCGAAGGCCCCTATCCCACCACCCGCTCTTTAGCCTGCTGCCCCATCAATACTTCCGCTATTTGCTCTAGCTTTGCCTTGACTGCATTAGGCAATTGACGCTCATGACTGATTCTGGGGATATCAAGTTCAATCATCTCTTTTGCATCTGGGTAGAGCTCTTGGTACTCTGAGTAGTTGTTAAAGCAAGCTCTGGAGACGTTATCCATAAAGGTTTCTGTGGGAGCGCCTTCAGCAAGGATTATCTCGTGGTTCTCTGTTTCAATATGGAAGTACTCAACATCGCCTTCCCATTGGGTCACTTGGGTAATAGTAGTGCCATTGACTAGGGCTTTAGCATCAATGAGTAAGCAGTTATCAATATAAAGGGCATGGCCTGGGGATACATATAGATCTCTTAAAGGCAAACCATTGCCTAAGGCGCCTTGCCTAATACAGATCGGTAAGGCATCTCCAGCAAAGGCTGGGTGAAAGCGTTGTGTACCAACCCATTTAACGGGTATTGCCTGCCCCACTTGATTGAGAATCAGATAACCAATTTGAAGATCTTAAACTGGGGTGCCGCCTGTAAGGGTGGAGATGAGGGTGTTGGGGGCGAGGCAGGCGGGGGCGGAAAGAGAACCGCTCAATGCGCCACCGTTCCCATAGTTTCCAGCGTTGACAACAAACCAAATAGAGGGACCAGAGCAATCTTTATTTGCATCAACGCATACAACTTCAATATCCCCACTAAGATTTTGTATGGCTAAATAATATTTCGAAGGGCCTCCATTCAGAGCATAGGTTCTCGGTACAGCATTGATGGTGTTGGCGGTAGTGGTTAAATTGATGCCATGTTAAACAGCTGCATTCCCCGCCAAAGACATCTATAAATAGTCGACGCTAATAGGACCACTAACAGTCCTTGTAGGAATAACTTGATTGATGGTGTAGTAGACAATTGTCACGACTTACCCCCTCAGATAAATATGAAAAAGGTGATTAAAGTAAAGGTTGAATACCGTTAGATCAAACACTTGCACTTAAATTACTGAAAGCCGGCCAATACTTTTAAAATCAAGGCCGTCAAAAACATAAATTCTAATTGTTAATTAATGATCATCAGATATTGATTTAATTTCCTTCACTTTATTGCGTAATCTATGCAAAAAAAATGGCTATGCACCAATTTGAATAGCCTAATATTATTAGTATTATTAATATGCTTTGATAAACAAGATATTAGTTTTTATCAAAATAATGCTAAATCATAAGAAGCGCAATCTAATAAACCTTAATCAGTAAATTTAGATTTTATCCAAATCCTGGATAGACGCATCCATACATACGGTCTCTGAACCACATCCCTAAGAAGATTGATCAAATCCATCTTCGGAGCGCTAATAAGAGTCGAAATGTATTTAGTTGATATCTTGGCATATGGGTTGTACAGTTTTTCAGAAATTAATCCAGAGGCTATTTTGCAATTGGGGATGAGTGCTTTCTTGAACATCCCCCCCATAAAGTCCCGAAACTGCTCATATTCATATAAGGATAATTTCCACGACCCTTTGCCAAATGGCTCATTCAATAAATTTGGGTTTTGGATAGCGCTCTGGGCAAAACCTTTTTTGGAGAAGAAAGTATCCCCCATTAGCGCAGGCTTCAATCCGTAATAACAAGCCTCTAAAAGTCCTTGCGAAGAAATTCCTATCACGCCATCGCAGATCTGAAGGATATCTCGAATGGGTTCGTTTTCAATTACAGCAATGCGCACTCGATCTTTCTCCGGGAACGATTGGATAAATTCCTCAATCTTTACTTTAGTAAATGGACTGAATAATGGCGCCCTTCTCCTCTCCCAGGGGTGAGCCTTAAAAATCACATTGGCATTGGTATTCTTTAACAAATCAATAATGACCTGCTTATAGCTTGCTATAGAAGAGATTTCATCAGATGGCGTTTCTATAATGGAAAAATCGTTGGCCACCTGTCCAATGATGAGAATGATTGAATTTTGATTGTTCCAGGAATGCTTAAAAGCAATATTCCGTTGCGGTACATTTCGATTTTTCATGTCCTTAATTCTCGAGTGCACATAAGCACTAGTAATTGCATTGTCATCTTTTTCCGAAGGTGAAAATTCGGTTGTAAGCTCACGTTGAACTCCACAATTGTTGGCAATCGGATTGCTACGATATTCAAGATAAAAATCACTTCCCGTAAAAAAATGCTCTGCCACTAACACGGGAATACTTCTTTGTTTCGCAAGCGCCATTAATGCCCTTGTATAAATATAGGATCCAGAAAAAACTATTGCATGCGATACGTCTGAATGACGATCTAAGTACTGACTCCAAAATAAGAGCCAATTATGGGCGGCGGCAAGACAAAGGCAAAGCGCTTCCTTGTCTAGGGGGTTTGAAATGGCAAACTCAAATATGGGATCTGATTGATTTGGAATTCCACCGCTATGCCAGTGATCTTGAGTTAGAGCATTGCATAAAAACTCCGCCTTAGAGATTTCCCATAAATTAACACCCAAATAATGGATCTCCCGCCAATCATCGTGCTGACTAATAAAATCAATGGATTGGCTCAAGGCTTTCGTCAAGTGATCATAACGGCCATGAGCTTTCCACCAGGATCTACGTGAAGTTTCAAATTGATGGGGTAGAGAGTCTTGTTTTAATGCCTCAAAAATAGGAAGAAAGTTACGACGATGAAAGTGCCAGTTATCCGCAAAAAGTATCTTCATGGCTATTGACCCAGCACCTCTCGATATACTGCATACTGCCTCGAGATTACCTCCTCCCATGAAGGATAAAAATGAGATTGTTCAAAAGCACCCTGATTTAATACAATGAGCAAGTCCTCGTTATTAGTTAAACTCTTGATTTGCTCAATCCAATCGCGCTCAGTCAAAATGAGGCCATTAAGATTATCAACCACAAAATCTCTCACCATCCCCACGGGCCTTGCTAACACCGGCAATCCTGAACCCAATGCTTCCGGTAAGCATGCGGGCCCACCCTCAAATTCAGAGAGGATTAGTAAAGCACCCATCTTTGCAAAGACGTCACTATAGAGGTGATAAGGCAAATTTTCGTAATGCTCAACTTCAAAGTCTTTTTCTGAGGCTTTAGCTGCATCTTGCCAACGGCCCTCCCCTACAAAAACAAATGAAAATTGCTTTGGATCCAATGAATCAAAAAGGGTAAAAAGACTAGCCTCACCTTTTATCCCCCTGGGGTAGCGCTTTGAAACAATACCCAGAACGACTTTGTCCCCCAAAATTTCTCTTGGTTTTTCGGGGGCTCTGAAGAAGTCTCGATCTACCCCATGTGGAATAACGATATTGTTTGTTATGTTGTGGCTATCCAAAAATTTCTTTTGTCCACTGTTTAAGCAAATTACTTTGCTAGCCTGCCGCCATTTTGGTAAAAATAAATCTGCTTTTAAAAAGGGGTAGGTTTCTAGAGGGTCGTGATGCATTGTGACTACTGATGGGCCAATTAATCGCCACTCACGATGCGGGCGATGATAGTGCCGTATCATTGCCTTTGAATCTGCAACAAATGTTTTACTTAAAGAAAAATTATCAGGAGCTAAACTCTCTGATCTTCGATACAAATCTTCGAATATCTGACTTGGATGAATTCTCGAGGAAAGAACATGATTAACAGTAATCATTTAAATCAATCAATCGGTAGACTTTAATTATCATGTTCTCATCAGTGAAGAAATGGTTTGCACAGGAACAATGGACTATTGGACTTGTAAATCAATCATTAGAAGATGTTGTTAATAATGGCATCATCAAACCCATTCAATGGTTGCCCGCACTAAAGAAAGGCTTCTTGGCTGACCCTTACGCGTTAATTCTACCCGATGGAAAGGTGGAAATTTATGCAGAAAGTTTCGACTTCAAATCTTTTAAAGGGGAAATCGTCTGTGCAACGTCTGCAATACAAGAATTTGAATCAGCGCGCTTTAAGCCCGGCGTTAATTTAGCCACTCATCTATCTTATCCACAAGGTATTTCGTGGGGAAAAGAGGAGTTCCTTTTTTGCGAGAACTGGGAAAGCGGTGGAATTCCCATTTTTAACCGCCCGGATCCCAGCCTGCCTTGGGAATATAAAACCACAATTTTTGAGGGCCAAAGAGTAGTTGACCCAACCCCGCTTTTCCATGAGGGAATTTGGTATCTTTTTTATACATTGCAAAATGATCGCCCTAACCAATGCTTAAGAATGGCGCACTCCATTGATCTTTTATCGGGATGGCAATCACACGGTCAATCAGTCATCCACAATAATAAGATGGGCGCAAGACCAGCGGGGCCAATATGTAAATTATCAGATGGTCGACTAATTCGGCCTGGACAGAATTGCAGCAACACCTATGGGGGTGGCATCGCTCTCTATGAAATTAAAGAGCTGACCACCTCTGCTTATCGCGAAGAATTAATACGAGTGATAAAACCTCAAGCGGGTAATTGGCAATGGGGTCTGCATACGATTTGCTCGCTAGGAAGACAGCATACCCTTGTTGATGGAAAAAGATGGCTGCACTCTCCACTGGAAATTATTCGCAAATTCGCCCGGCAAAGAATGCTCCAGAAGAGATGTAAGTAAAAACTTAAATTGATTTAATTCCGCAGTAAGCCGCCAAACTTATCAGCATCTCGAATACGCCCAAAAAGAGTGCAAGTTAGATACAGTCACGAGTAATCCAATTCAAACCCTCAAACAGAAGTGATAATTGTGATTAAGCGTACTGATGATTAGCCCACCACCTGCTCTTTTTGTTCTACCATCAATACCTCGGAGATTGCCTCTAGCTTTGCCTTGACTGCATTAGGCAATTGACGCTCATGACTGATTCTGGGGATATCAAGTTCTATCATCTCTTTTTCAACTGGATAGAGTTCTTGGTACTGCGAGTAGTTGTAAAAGCAAGCTCTTGATACATTATCCATAAAGGTTTCTGCAAGAGCGCCTTCGGCTAGGATGATCTCATGGCTCTCTGTTTCAATATGGAAGTACTCAACATCACCTTCCCATTGAGTTACTTGGGTAATGGTAGTGCCATTGACCAAGGCTTTAGCATCAATGAGTAAAGAATCATCAATATAAAAGGCATGGCCTGGAGAGACATAGAGGTCTCTTAGAGGTAAACCTTTACCTAAGGCACCTTGCCTGATACAGATGGGTAAGCTATCTCCAGCAAAGGCTGGGTGGATGCACTGCCTACCAATCCACTTCACAGGAACTGATTGACCTAGGTGATTGAGGATCAAATCACCAATGTGAAGATCTTTTACGGGGACCCCACCTGTAGGGGTAGAGATGAGGGTGTTAGGGGTGAAGCAGGCGGAGATAGGTGCGCTTGTTGTATATGCGGTTGGGGTATCAGGCCGAACACTAAAACTTGGGGCTGTTTGTCGAACCCAAAAAGTTTCTGGGACGTGGAAATGCATCATCGGGTCAATGGAGCTCGGCTCGTGAGCAAATGAATAGGTACTTCCATCGGCAGTCGAAAATGTAACCCCACCACCACTACTAATATATCCATATGCAGGACTGACGGATGTATCTAAGAGATTGTTTACAGTGGCGGTATAAACTGGGGTGCCAGGAGCGCCAAGCCCAGTTATAGAAGATCCATTTATGGCTCCAGAAACGCCTGTAACTAAATATTGGGAACCAGAAGTTGGAGTGTCATTTGTAGTAAAAGTAACGGTTCCACCTCCATCAACAGCGATGGAGTAAGTCCAGCTATAGTTGCCCATAACAAATCCTTAAATAATTGATGAAATTTGGTTAATTTGTATTTTGCAGTATTTTCAATACTCTCACAAAATAAAAATTATGCTTTACGAAGCGACCTTAAGCTAAAAAAAAGAATAATAAAAATGAGGGGCTAATAAAACTTAAAAAATGAATCCTCGTCAATATTGTAATTGCACCACATTAGTGCATTTTCATGAATGTTTTTTCGCCCCCCTTTTTTTTGAAGCATCTAGCAATCTACAGATCGCTTCAATCTAGCCCTGAGTTTTATTTTCCACCAGAATGCCTATCTGACCTTCTAATATGACAATATTGAAGTAGCGTTATTGAATAGCTTAAATTCGTTAGATCAAAAGGTAAATATTAGAGAACTAATTTGTTTACTGTTACTGGATATACAAGGCAAATAATTAGCGGAGACTTTTACCTATATATACTCGATGCTAGACCAGCAGGGGATCTCCATCCGCTTTTGGATGTTTTGTAGCTCATAGGCAAGTGAGGAATGACAAACTGATGCAAGTTGTAGCTTTCTTTAATGACTACTTCAGGGGGTACTAGCCCTCTCTCGAGGAATTGACAATACACCTGACAAAAACTGATCGTCAAAGTGCCAGGACCGCTAGCAAACCAGATTCCACCAGCCTTATTTAGAATATTTTTGACAATAGAATTTAAGGCATATTGAATAAAAGTGTGTTTTGGTTTAACAGCAAGAAAATTATTACCAATTATTCCCGTAGGCTCTTGTATCAGAATTAAATCTAACCCTTCACCAATAAATTCGGCAATAGAATTGATACATAAATCATCAGCATCAGCATATACACCTCCGCACTCGTATAAGTAGGCTAAACGAAATAAGTCAGAACGCATTGCGGGGTGATTTGCGGTCCTAAAAGCCTTTAAAACTTCAGAAGAATGATATGCCTTAATAAAGTCTTGCGCGCTTTGGTCGTCAAAAATCTGATACTGGAAACTTGGATTCAAGTCCCTCCAAGACCGCATAGTTTCTTGCACACACGGAGGAATATCTTTGCTATCCCAAAATTGGATAATATTACTGGGGATGTTTTTTTTTGCACTCCCCCCAAGCGCTTTTAGGTTTTGCTCTGATTTCTTATTTTGTGACAATAACATTAATAGGAAGATTGCTGCTCCCAAATGATTGGGTTCATCTTTAGCTATTTTTGCAACAGACTGAAATCTGTCATCAAGACAAATCTGCTTTGAATCTATGAGCCTTTTGTTGGCATATGGGTTGAGTTTGATCTCGAGAAGGACTTGAGCGGGAAATCCGCCAACGGATTTTAATCTTTTATTACCCCATCCTTTATTCTGAAAATTTATCTTTAGGTAATTGACATCATCCTGTGCTTCCGAGATATTTGCCCCCATAATATTAAGCGAGAGTCGATGCTGACGATATTGAATATTCTTTGCGTTAATTGAGATTGCCTCATTAATAAAAGAGATGGCGTCATCGACCATAAATTGAGCCATGGCTAGCCTGCTCTTAAAAAAAAGGATCTTATCTTTTTGAGGATGATTTTGATAAGACTCAATTAACATTGAAGCTCGTTCAAATTGACCTAAAAAAATTAGATAATCCAAAAAATCATGGGCGATGTCTAGATTATTGAGTTCGATTTTATTTAGAGCCTGCACCAAATCAATCGCGATATCTAACTTACCTTTAGCACGTTTGTATCGATATTCGAATCGGAGAAAGGGGATATGGTTTGGGAAGATTCCAAGGGCTATATCAAGAGTTGTGCGCACCTCATCTAAACTACCCAATTGAAAGAATTTTGCTATGAGCGCTTGATGGCAGGCAGAATGATCTCTTTGCTGTTCAATTCCACTCTTAAAGCACTCTACTGCAAAATCATGATTTTCTTGTGCATTAGCTATCAATCCTTTTTGATGCCATATTAATCCCGGATTAGGGTTGCTGCTAATATCCAAGGATTGAGCGGCATCCTCTAAGCGACCCAACTCACGCAACTCAATGGCAATATCGATATGCACATTAGAATGCTTTGGATCAGTAGCCTCTAGTTTTTTATAATAACTAAGCGCCCTTTCGCGATCACCGCGAATGCGCGCTATTTGTGCAAGCCCATTTAGAGCATGGGGAGAATTGGGCAGTCTCTCAAAGAGAGATAGCAGCATCTGCTCAGACTCATCCAAGCGTTCCAATGCTCTTAATTCAGTAGCAATTTCAGCCGGCAGGGTTGGATGATCTGGCTTCAGATCGAATGCAAGGGAGTAATAATGAAGAGCGCTTTTACGATCTCCCTTCATGCGCTCTATTCGGCCCAGCAGTGCATATATCGGGAATTGGTTCAGATGTTCTAGCGATGTGAGGATACGATATCCAGAATCGATATCCCCTTTATCAACCAGTGATCTTGCAAACTCAACAGAAAGGTTGCTATTGTTTGGATTTTTTTGAAGAGCTAATTCAAATAGCTCTAAAGCCCTGTCATACTCCTTTAATTTACGAGCTTCATGTCCGAGTTTAACTAATTCTGGTACAGAAAATTCATTGAGCCCAGCTTCATTGAATAAACCCATTAGCAAGCCAATTCAAATCTTCGAAAATAAGCGATGATGATAATGGTTAGGAGTTACAGCACCCCTACCCCACCATCCGCTCTTTTACTCCACCACCTTCACCCATCAACTCTTGGGCGATCTTCTCTAATTGTCTTTTAACGGCATTCGGTAATTGACGCTGATGGCTTACTCTTGGGATATCAAGTTCTATCATCTCTTTTTCAACTGGATAGAGTTCTTGGTACTGCGAGTAGTTGTAAAAGCAAGCTCTTGATACATTATCCATAAAGGTTTCTGCAAGAGCGCCTTCGGCTAGGATGATCTCATGGCTCTCTGTTTCAATATGGAAGTACTCAACATCACCTTCCCATTGAGTTACTTGGGTAATGGTAGTGCCATTGACCAAGGCTTTAGCATCAATGAGTAAAGAATCATCAATATAAAAGGCATGGCCTGGAGAGACATAGAGGTCTCTTAGAGGTAAACCTTTACCTAAGGCACCTTGCCTGATACAGATGGGTAAGCTATCTCCAGCAAAGGCTGGGTGGATGCACTGCCTACCAATCCACTTCACAGGAACTGATTGACCTAGGTGATTGAGGATCAAATCACCAATGTGAAGATCTTTTACGGGGACCCCACCTGTAGGGGTAGAGATGAGGGTGTTAGGGGTGAAGCAAAAGGCGGGGATTGTCGATCCTTGGACTATATTGCCCTCATTTGGGATCACATTTACAATGGAGCTGTCGGAATAATTATATAGATAGTATTGACTGCTAAAAGTCAAAAGTGTTGCGTTGCCATTCTGGTAGAAGTCTCTATAACCAATAACGGTTCGTGCGAAAATAGGAGGCCCAGAAGGTGTTTGCACTTGTAATTGATATTGGTAAAAACCCATCCAGTCTGATAAAACCGGACTGTCTGCCATAGTGAAATTTGTTGAAACAGTCCCATCGGTGCTAATAATATTAAGATTAGTTACGGTTAGATTGGTGTAGTCAACTGAAAATGTGCCAGTTACTGTAGTGCCGGGGGCTGCAGTATTGTTAAACGCAACAGCATAATCGATCGTCGCCATCTTATTTGCCTTTTTACTCTAAATTTAACCAATAATATTTAGTACTATATATTATCACTTAATTATTCTATCAATATATAACAAATAAAATCCTGTTGAACCCAAGAAATAGAATATTTGAATGACGCCTTTTAAGCTTTTGATTCGGGGCTTAATTTTTTTATTGAATTTTTATTAGTCATTTATGTGATTTTTTAATCAATTAAATAGAATCCAAGGGGTTTAAGCTTGTAATTCTTGGTGAAAATCAGTGTGAGCTATTGCTGGTGTTTGGTTTACGCCAAATGGATTTCAAGAAATGATCCTATATCAAATCTCGTCAATGAATAACCGTACCTTTATGGCCGATTTGTGACTCTCAAGTAGTCTATAAAACCCAGTTTCAGTATCTCCTTTGCACTAAAGAATCGGTAATCCAGCCACAGGTTAACTGAGCTCATGCAGGGACTACTGGGACTCCTGGGTCATTCCAGAAAAGGTGGGGCTGCAATGAGAGAAAGCCCTCCCACATCATCTTTATGTATTTTTATGTAAAAATGGCCTGCATTTTCTATAATAGCCCCGAAGTAACAGGCGCAGAGCGCTGTTAAACCTTGTTTGGCGCCTAGGAAGGGAAGCATCCTCTTAATTATCTTTGCACCAACTCAGCGCATTTACTATTATTTTTTTTCGCTCAACTACAGGCATATCTAGTAATTCAGTAATCGCCTCAATCCAATCCTGAGTTTTATTTTCCACCAGAATGCCAGTCTGCCCATCTATAATTACACCTTGGTATGGGCTCGTATTCGAATATACGCCCACTGCCCCAACCCTTGTGATATCAAATAACTTTGTATGCGAGCGTGTTTGATTAAACGGAGTATTAAAACAAGGCGCTAATCCTACTTGGTAATGCACATTTTCGGAGTATTCCAGGTATTTTTCCCAGCTCATGCCTGATAAAACACGTACCCTCGGGATTTCCGCAAACATTTTTTTTACTTTTCGATTGCCAATGATTTCAAATGCATAGTTCGGAAAACGCTTCTGAATTTCCCGCACGATAGGTACTAACCAAGTAATTTCATGGCGATGAGCCCAGGTGCCGTGATAAAAATACACTGGACTTTCCTCTATATGATGATTTTCCTTGAGCATGCAAACAGGAGGAAGAACTTGGGTCTTAACTTCTGGAAAGCGATTGGCTAAGGCATGAGTCGAACACCATAACTCCCCGCCTATTTTTTTTATCAACCACCATGAAACCTGAAACTTCAAAGTAGTTTTAATGCCGTACCACCAACTTAATTCTGAAGCGCGATAAGCATTAGGCATATCATCATCAATAAAATAGGCCACCTTAGCTAATTGATGACGCTGTTGATACAGCCACCATAGAACTCTGATTCCCGCATATCGATTAATGATTGCAATCGTGTTTTTATTAACGTTTATTTTATTAAGATCGCGTCCTCTTTTGTCAACGCATTGAATATTCTCATCTCCTAACAACTGTGCTCGTGTTTGGAAGTAGTAATAAACGCTCGGCGTTATTCCAGACGATAAAACCAGATAAGAAAATTTTGGCACTCTTAGTGGCAATTTAATTAAATACTAGATAGATTCTTCAGATTTTGTACTAGCAACAAAATGCGGATTATCAAGACCCGGCTTGCCGTACTTTAGGGAGTTGCCAACCAAGTCACACACCGCTCCTCCGGCAGCTAACAACACGGCGTGGCCTGCAGCAATGTCCCACTCCATTGTTCTCCCCAGTCTTGGGTAAAGATCTGCTTGACCAGCCGCAACAAGACAAAGCTTTAGGGAAGATCCTACTGGAATGATTTCATTGACTACCTTGCCGTTCAAATAAGCATTTAAGGCATGGTTATCACCATGAGATCTACTCCCAACAACCGTCAAACCTGCTTCTGGAACAGCTCGGCAAGAGATGGCTGTTCTTATCCCAGACTTCTCAGTAAATGCTGTAGATCCATAGCCCGCGTATAGACAATCGAGTGCAGGCGCATAAACAACCCCTAATGTTGGTAAACCCCGCTCAATTAACGCAATATTGACTGTAAATTGACCATTTTTACTAATAAATTCTTTAGTCCCATCTAGTGGGTCAACCAACCAAAAACAGCTACTTCCTTGAAAATCCGCTTGAGAATCCAAAGACTCCTCTGATACGATCAAGATATCTGAGAGCAGCTTTGGTAGCTCCTGCAAAATGTAGGCATTAGCCACTTTATCTGCCAAGGTTACTGGCGAACCATCATCTTTGTGAGCAATATCAAGATTGTCTTGGTAAATTTGCATGATTAAATCCCCCGCAGATCTAGCAATCTCAATAACACCTTCCAAAAGGTCGTTAACTTCGAATGCGGTGTTCATGAGGTGAATTCCACAACTAGCTTTACCGATATTTTTGCCATATTCAAGGGGGTTATGTAGATATAATGGATCTCTAATAATAATCTAAATGATTTAGTTTTAATTTTTAACTAATATCATAAAAATCAATAACTTAAACTATATTTATGATAATTAACATTAAATTAAAATCAACTCTAGAATTTTAAGTTACCGTGACATTAACCCATCTACAGCAACTTGAATCAGAAAGTATTCACATTATGCGTGAGGTGGTGGCGCAAGCACGCAAACCAGTCATGCTCTACTCAATCGGGAAAGATAGCTCAGTGATGCTGCATTTAGCACGCAAGGCCTTTTATCCAGCACCTCCGCCATTCCCTTTGCTTCATGTTGATACTCAGTGGAAATTTCAAGAGATGTACCGCTTTCGGGAAAAAATGGCCAAAGAAAGCGGTATGGAACTTTTGGTTCATATCAACCCCGAAGGAATTGTCAAAAATATCAACCCTTTTACGCACGGCTCAGCAGTGCATACCGATGTGATGAAAACCGAGGGCCTCAAGCAAGCATTAGACCTGTATGGTTTTGATGTGGCATTTGGTGGCGCACGGCGTGATGAAGAAAAGTCACGCGCCAAAGAAAGAATCTTTTCATTTCGCTCTAGTACCCATCGTTGGGATCCGAAAAACCAACGCCCAGAGCTTTGGAACTTGTACAACACGCAAAAGCGTGACGATGAATCTATTAGAGTGTTTCCCATATCGAACTGGACTGAGCTCGATATCTGGCAATACATCCACCTTGAAAATATCCCTATCGTGCCCCTCTACTTCTCGGCTATCCATCCGGTGGTATCACGAGGTGGTACTTGGATTATGGTGGATGATGAGCGCATGCCTCTGGAGCCTGGCGAGACCTCCCAGCAAAAGATGGTGCGCTTTCGGACGCTAGGCTGCTATCCGCTAACCGGTGCTATTGAGTCACAAGCGACAACGCTTGCGCAAATTATCCAAGAAATGCTTCTCACAACGAACTCAGAGCGACAAGGCCGCATGATTGATCATGACTCAAGCGCTTCGATGGAAAAGAAGAAGCAAGAGGGTTACTTCTAAATGGCGCATATCTCTGACCTCATCGCCTCAGACATTGATACCTACTTAGATAAGCATCAACACAAAACCCTACTGCGATTTATCACCTGCGGTAGTGTGGACGATGGGAAAAGCACCCTGATTGGCAGGCTGCTGTACGACTCACACATGCTTTTTGATGATCAGCTCGCTGCCATTGAAAAGGATTCTCAAAAATGGGGTACGCAAGGCGATCAGATTGACTTTGCTTTATTAGTCGATGGCCTTGCTGCAGAGCGCGAGCAAGGCATCACTATTGATGTAGCCTACCGCTTTTTCTCTACTGAAAATCGCAAATTTATAGTCGCCGATACGCCAGGTCACGAACAATACACGCGCAATATGGTTACTGGCGCATCGACTGCAGATGCAGCGATTGTCATGATAGATGCTCGCAAAGGGGTCTTAACGCAAACTTGTCGCCACAGCTACATAGCAAATTTATTGGGTATTGAACATCTATTGATTGCTGTAAACAAAATGGATTTGATTGACTATAGCCAAGTTCAATTTGATGCCATCTGCCAGGCCTATACTGCTTTTGCTAGCAAGCTTGGAATCAAAAACTTCACTTTTATACCCATCTCAGCTTTTAAGGGTGAGAACATTACTGCACCCAGTCAAAGTATGCCCTGGTATCACGGCCCTAGCGTGATGCAGTTTTTAGAAAGTGTTCCGGTTCAAAGTAAGACCAACCAAACCAAGCCTTTGCGCATCCCAATTCAATGGGTTAATCGCCCCCATTTAGATTATCGAGGTTTCACTGGAACGATTGCCAGCGGCACTCTTAAGCTTGGGGATCGCGTACAGGTGCAGCCGAGCGGCAAACAAAGCACCATCAAACAAATCATTTCTCCAGACAGTCCGCAGGAGGCTGGCTGCAATCTCGCTGTCGCTGGTCAAGCCATTAGCTTTACCCTTGAAGATGAGATTGACATCTCACGAGGTGATGTGATCTCCCATGCAGATGCCCCCGCGGAAGTGGCTGATCAGTTTGAGGCTACCCTCATTTGGATGCATGAGGAACCACTACTACCAGGGCGGCAATATTGGCTCAAGATTGGGGCGCAAACCGTTACCGCGACCATCACTAGCATCAAGTATGAGGTCAACACCAACACCCTTGAGCATTTAGCTGCAAATCACCTGAATCTCAACAGCATTGCACACTGTAATATCAATCTAGATCGCCCCATTCCATTTGATGCCTATGGTGAAAATAGGCAAACTGGTGGTTTTATTCTGATTGATCGCATTAGCAACAATACCGTTGGTGCGGGACTCATTAACTTTGCCTTGCGTCGCTCACATAATATCTACATTCAGAATGTGGATGTCAATAAGTTGGCAAGGGCAAAGCTCAAGCTGCAATCACCCAAGGTAATTTGGTTTACCGGACTTTCGGGATCAGGCAAATCCACTATTGCGAATTTAGTAGAAAAGCAACTCCATCAAATGGGTATGCATACATACCTTTTAGATGGAGACAATATTCGCCATGGCCTTAATAAAGACTTGGGCTTTACCGATGAAGATAGAGTAGAGAACATCCGGCGTATTGCAGAGGTTGCCAAGCTGATGGTCGATGCAGGCTTGATTGTGCTCACCGCCTTTATTTCTCCATTTAGATCTGAGCGACAAATGGCTAGAGAACTCTTTCCAGCGGGTGAATTTATTGAGGTTTTTGTGGATACCCCGCTAGCTCTTGCAGAGCAAAGAGATCCAAAAGGTCTGTATAAGAAAGCTAGGAATGGGCAATTAAAGAACTTCACCGGCATTGACTCTCCATATGAGGCTCCAGAAAGTCCTGAAATCATCCTCAAAACCAGTCAAAATAGCGCAGAAGAACTAGCAGCCCAAATATGTAACTTCTTAAAACTTGGGCAAGATCCTAAATAAATAGTAAAAATGAAGAAATACACAGTTATACAGAGATGGCCAATATGCAACTGATCCTAAGTAAAACCAAAGATAAAGTCGTCTCAACCTATAAAAAAGTAGAGGAGAAATTAGGCTTACTATTTATAGTTGTGGTCATCATCCCCACCCTCTGCTCTATTATTTATTTTGGCCTTTGGGCATCAGACGTCTACATCTCCGAATCACAGTTTGTTATCAGGACTGCGCAAAACCCCAATAATCCCGCTGTTGGGGACTACACCATTGCGAGCTCATTAACAACAAGTGCAGTATTACAAGATAGCGCTGCAGTATCTGGCTACATTACCTCTATGGATGGACTTAAGGAAGTAAACAAGGACATAGATTTAGTCAAGCTATTTACCCCTCACGATATTGATATATTTAATCGATTTGCCTCCTTCCGCTGGAATGAAAGCCTTGAACGACTACTCGTTTATTTGAATAGCAAAGTAATCACGGTTAACGTTGATCCAATATCTTTTGTGACCACACTAGAAATACGTAGCTTTACGCCCGAGTCAGCACAAAAAATTAATGCAGCTCTCTTGAGGGGAAGCGAAAGAGTTGTTAATGAAATCAATAATAGGACTCGCAACGATCTCATAGCTTTTTCTGAAAAAGGGGTCAATGAGGCCAAGCAAAATCTTGAAAAAGTAAATAATGAAGTTACACAACTAACTAAGGGCCCCAAAGGGAATCCGTCTGAATTTGTAGCCAAATTTCAGATGCTCTCATTAGAAAGGGATGCTGCCGAGAGAAGAATGGGGGTTGCGCTAGATGCCCTTAAACAAGCAGGAATTGATGCACAACATCAATCTATTTATCTTGAAAAAACGGTGAAGCCGAATTTACCGAGTTATGCAATGGAGCCAACAAGAATAATTAACATACTAACAACGCTAGTTCTAGGATTGATGATATACGTTATCCTTAAAATCATAAATGCTAGCATAAAAGAACATCATGACTAGAGCTCATCCACCCGGCAGGAGAGCTCTAGCTATTCAGTACGAGGTTATAAAAGCCCTAATTCTTAGGGAAACAATAACTAGATGGAACAGAAGAAATATTGGTTTTTTGTGGCTATTTGTAGAGCCCCTAATTTTTATGTTTGCCTTTTCAGTTATTTGGGGGCTAAGTCAGTCACACAGCATAATGGTACCCACAAAAAATACTGGCGTAACCTTGTACTCATTGATGCTTATTGGCCACCCATGCGTAATGCTTCTTAGAATCAGTGCTAGCTCACTATCTAATGCAACAAAATCAAACTCAGGGCTATTCCATCACCCCAATCTAAAACCACTTGATTTTTATATTGCACGATTCATTATGGAAATTGTTGCCTTAACGGGGGCTTTTTTAGCCTACCTGATCTTATCAATATTTCTCGGGTGGGCATCACTACCCAAAGATATAAGCAGAATGACCGCGGCCTGGGCCTTATACGTTTGGTTTGCTCTCGGATGGGGGTTAACACTAGGCGTACTAATTACACAATTTGAAGTAATTTCGATCCTGTGGAAGTCATTCATGATCTTGCTCTTTGTATTGACGGGAGCGTACTTTTTTGTAGGGTGGTTTCCATTAAGTTATCGTAAGCTGCTTCTGTTAATACCCATGATTAGTGGGTCAGAGATGATGAAGCATGGATACTATGGTGATGCAGTAAAAACTTATGAGGATCCAATGTACTTAATTAAGTGGTGTATTTTTCTTATGTTTACCGGATTATGCTTGGTTAAATATTACGGGAAGCATATTCCCTCTAGATTATGATTGAAATTAAAGATTTAACTAAAATATACAAAACACGCACGGGAACAAGAGTTGTACTAAACAATATCTCAATGACAATAAATCCAGGCGAGAAAATTGGAATTCTAGGTAGAAATGGCTCTGGAAAAAGCACTCTTTTAGCCATAATTGGTGGAACCAAAAAAGCCACCTCAGGCTCTATAGAAAAAACTATGAGCGCTTCATGGCCAGTTGGACTTCATGGTGGATTACAACATACTCTAACGGGCATTGATAACTTAAAATTCATTTGTAGAATTTACGGAAAAAGTTATCTGGAGCAATTAGAAAAAATACAGGAAATCACACAACTTGGAAAATATCTTTATGAGCCTATTGCACATTACTCCAGCGGAATGAAAGCAAAATTAGGCCTTGCAATATCAATGGTTGTAGATTTCGACTGTCTGCTTGTTGACGAAACACTCTCTGTTGGGGATAAAGATTTTCAGGAAAGGTATAGAAAAGAATTAGAGAATCGGAAAAATAAGGCAGTGCTTTTGGTCTCTCACCTAGAGGGGCACATCAAAAATAATTGTGAAATTATTTACGTATTGCATAATGGGAAACTGATTAAATTTGATAACAATGATCTTGGAATTAAATATTATCAAGAATTGAAAAAAGAAAATGCAATGGAGTTATAAGCGCTTTTCTGCTCGGATAAAGTAAGGGAAAAATCTTGAAGTTAAACCAAATCGGTGTTGACCAAAAAACCGATAAATCTAGTCTTTTACATAATTATCTCAATTTTTATGAGTTTTTTTTGAGTCAATTTAAAGATGATGATATTACTCTTATTGAGTTAGGAGTGGGCCCTGAAAACAATAAGGGGAAATCTCTCCTAACATGGCAAGAGTATTTTAAAAATGCCGTAATCGTAGGGGTTGATGTCAGGACCGATTGCAAGGAGCTTCAAAATAAAAATATCTTAATTGAAATTGGAGATTGCTCTTCGATGGACTTCCTCGGCTCACTATGCAAAAAATATTCTCCCTCCATTATCCTGGACGATCCAAGCCATAAGTGGTCGCATCAAATTTTAGGATTTGAAATTTTTTTTCCGATACTTAAAAATGGGGGTGTTTATATATGCGAAGATTTGGGAACAAGCTATCCCCCTGCTTCGCAGAAAATTTCTTGGTCAGACTTTCATGAAGATGCGGCAACTTATTTTACAAAACTAGTTAACCTTGTGATGGGGGGCGGGAGGATTAGTCACGCAACCAAGGATTCTACTTACACAGTTATGCAACAAAAACTTGCTTTGAGCATTGATTATATTGCTTGCATGAATGGAGCTATCTTAATAAAGAAAAAATAATTAACATCTAGAGAGCAACACCCATGAATAAATTTGAGGCATTAAATAATACTTGTACTTTAAAGCTAAGCGTTGATGATTGCGAATTTGAAAAGATTCAAATGTTTAACAAGCGTCGATTTTTTCCATATTATGGATTTATTGATTGTGGTTCAACCATACATTCCGATAGTGGAATTTATATGTTCTCTGCAAATGATGACCCAGTTGCAATGAATATTCTTTACAATAAAACGTATGAGCCTATGACCACCAGAATTTGGGCCTATATTGTTAAATTACTCAATGAAAAAGACACCGTAGTTGATTGTGGGGCCCATACTGGCTTTTACAGCTTAGTCTCTGCTAGCATAAACCCCAAATTAAATGTAATTTCATTTGAACCAGTAATTGAGATATTTGAAAGACTGAAATTAAATATTCGATTAAATTCTTTTGGGCATGTAATTACACCCATTCCTAGCGCCCTAGGATCGCTTGAGGGGCAAGTGCAGCTTAATATACCAATTCATAAGGATGGACTACTGCCTACGGGATCGAGCTCAGCAGGAAGAAATCCAGTAGGGAATGAAACATTGAAGAGGGAGATACATGTGACCACCCTGACACATGCATTGAGACAAAAAAATATTGTACCAAGCAGTACCAAGCTCATAAAAGTAGATGCAGAGGGTGCGGAACTTGAGGTCCTCAGAGGATTTGAGGAGTTGCTTAAGCTTCATAATCCAGATTTAATAATAGAAATACTCGATACCCAAGCTGGAAATAAGGTTACGGAATTCTTGAAAAAATATAATTACCAGTCCGCAGGAATTAATGAAAAGAGAGAAATACTTGACCCCTCAATAAAATTAGGGAATATTCTTTATTCGAAAAATTTATCTCAGCTACTCTTAGCCTTTAGCCAAGCCTAAATTAATAGAACCATTTTTTTAATTAACATTCATTTACTCCTCCCAAGAAAAAAGATTCCAAGCACTCTCAAATAACCTAAGTAGGTAGATTCTTTAGTCTTAATTATATTAATTAGTAATGTAAGCGCGCTAATAGAAATTTTTTTGCTCATTAGTCCATGGCAAAAGAAGACTGTTAATAATTAAGTACTCTTCACATTACCTATAGGATCCATCCCATCTACTGGAATATATTTTGGAGCACCACTTCTTGGGGCTTACAGTTTTTAGGCTCGTGGGGAACTGGTCATAGAAATACTTTGGACCAACGGAAACAACCTTGTCCTGATTTTTGTAAAGCTCTAAGTCATGGTGGACGATAACTCCAGCGTCATCCAGAAACGGAAGCAGTACATAGCATCTAATGTAGCCCAAGGATGCTGATGATTGCCGTCTGTGATCTCCTGCAGTCTAGTATGGCTGGGATAACTAAACTATTTTTACCAAAGTGAAATTAAAAAACTGGCAAGAGGGCAGTAAAAATATCTTTTGCACAACGCCCCGTAACGCCCCCCCCTAAAAAAGGAAATTAGGATTTTTATTAATACCGATAATCAGAGTTCCTTCAAATAATTGTATTTCCAACGCAGCGTGAGCAATGCTGAAACTCTAGACGCATCTCCGATTTTAATAAAAATTAATGGGTTTAACTTCTTCGACTATATTGATTATAAAAATAACCTCATCAGCAGATATGTTCCCGAACCCTTTTGCCAATGGGTATTAATGATAATTTATATCTACTTTACGGAAGTCTCCATATTTGGGAGCCTTAAAAGAAATATGTTTGCAACTTTGGCGCTTAAATGTTAAATATAGATGATGAATCAATACATTTTTTAAAATTATCTGAATTAACAATATAATTTTCTCCCTTCTTAAGGTATGTATTAGAGCAATCATTTAAAAGCCAATACTCAGAATTATCCTGTCTTAATTTATCTATCAAAACAAAGTTAGAGTTCACCATTTTCCCCAAAGATATATAAATAATATTTTTATTTTGACGCGCAAATAACAGAGTATGAAAAGATGAGCCCAAGCATCCAGCTATAGTAGTGGCCTCATTAAAAGCTAATATTTGATCTTCAAGACTCATTAATTCTGGATGGACAATTGTAAAATCTCTTTTTTTAAATTCTTGCTCAATAATACATTCACCCTCAATCTGTCGAGTTTGCAATGCAAGCCTGGTACGGCTTAAATAGATTTTTTTATTCCCAGAAGTAGAGCCATTATTTAAAGTTATTTTTTTGCCAATTTTACTGGTACTTGCCAAGAACTCAATGCTAGCCTTATATCGTATTTTAAATAAGGGCCAACAAACAATTAATTCTTCGATTAGGATAGGTTTATCAATAATAATTACTCTATCTGGAGAGATATTAATCGCAGATAATATTTTATTTACCCACGCCAAGGATAGAGTGTTAGCTTGGCCATGAAATATGATAGGCACTGTACTGTCCAAGAAAACACTCTCGTCACAAAGCCTTGAAAGAGTCTCTAACAAAAAATGGCCATAATGGTCCCATAGAACTCCCCCATAGATTGCTTTTTCTAAAACTATTGATGGGGATATATCTTTGAGCAGGGAAAACTGAGTAGGATTAAACAATGGGAGCTCACCAATACCCCTGCTTATTAGCGTGGATGAGCAGTAACTTTGCTCTAATATTGAAAATCCACCAACCGTTGCAGAAGCCGGGGCAAAAATAACTTTTCGATATTTACTTGAAGCATATCCACCATCATCATTAAGAGTTTTGCCAAATATTTTTTGATATGGTAAATCAGTCTTACTATATATTAGCTTGTTCATTTTGCTGAGATTGAAGCTATTTTATAAAGAGCCTCATCCTTTTCGTATAAGATATTTATCATATTAATGATTTCTAAACTAAGAAATGAATTGTAATTATCTAGACTTAAATTCTCTAGCTCAGACGGTAATAAATGTTGATATTTTTCAGACGCCTCTACACCTTCCTCATAGAAACCGCCATAAGACTCATTTAAATTTGTAATGTTATTATTTACGCCAATAATTGAAGATAACTTATCGAGTCTATCCATTGGAATTAGTCTTATATCTTTCGATAGTCCACCCAAAAAACAATACTGGGGACGCCAATGGGAATCCCAAGACCATGCTGGAGTATTAAATACATACCAAATAAATTCATAAAACGTAATTGAGTCAGTTATTTTTCTATCTTCAATGCCTAATAATTGAAATGCATTCTTTATATGAGGCAGAATAAAAGGCTCAAAATTTTTCCTTTTTATTACGGGGTTAGCAAATTTGTCCAAATAACAACTAATAATTCTTTCATAGGGATGTCGAATAATGCTAATCAAGGGAAAAAGCAAATTATTAACAAGCATTTGCTTATTTAGGCCAAACACTTTCTGACAACCTTCATGAAAAAGATGGCGATTTATTGAGCCTGTAAGTTCGCTTGGCTCGAAGGCCATTAACATACTTTTAACAGAGGTACATGAATTTTTAGGTATCCAAATTAAAGAAATATTTGTACTGGGAAAATTTAAAATATATGATGATATGTCAACAGTATGTCCAAAGTTCCCAATATATCCATTAAAATAGCAATATTGCAAATAAGACTTTAGGTCTTTTTTAAAGTGTTTTTCGATTAAATCTACGATAGGAATTTTACTTACCTGCGAAACACATGATAGGTAATAATCTAATCTTAAAAAAAATGTTGGAAAAGGTTCTTTTAGATCATTAAACCCAACAGGCTCAATCAACAGCTGAGAGAAATGTTCAAATAAGGCACTTTTTTTCATAATTTTTTATCAAATTTAATTCCCTCTATTTTAAAGCATCAAGATAGGTTTCAATTTTGTTCACTCATTTAAAAAGCAACCCAAAAATAACCCCCCCCTTTTTTTAATGGGCTGCCCTCGTTCTGGAACAACCTTAATAAGGGATATACTTAACTTACACCCAAATTTAATATGCCCACAAGAGACGCATTTCTATCGATGGGCGGCCCCTTTTGGAACGGACGCTTATAGACATGCTCTGCTTAAAAGTCCGACCCTGATACTCCATCGAAGCTTAGATGGCATTGATGAAGACAGCTTCATTGAAATGCTTGATTCAGCAAAATCTAAATCGGACCTACTTATAAAGTATATGACCAAATATGGTTCACTTAATAAACCCCTTGCCAATAGGTGGTTTGACAAGACCCCGCAAAACATTTACGGCGCCGCTCTAATAGCGTCAGATTTTCCAACTTCAAAAATAATACACATAGTACGAAATCCTGCTGATGTAATTTCAAGTTTAAAAATTGGAAAAGTCATGCACATACCAGATGTCATAGGCGCTGCAAATCAATGGCTTGATGCAATTAAAATTATGGGGGTAATACAAAAGGCCTCTCGGAAATCGCTACTTCAAATAAAGTATGAGGACTTCTTGAGCAACCCCAAGGGGAGTCTAAAAATAATATGTAATTTTATTGATGAGAAATATCAATCTCATTATTTTCAAATCAATAACCTCAAAAAGCCGATGCATAATTACAGCGAAATTTTCACTCCACTGGAACGAAAAATTATAAAAGATTTATGCAATAAAACTGCAGAGAAAATTGGGTACTCTCTTGAGATCGTTTAAATGATTAATACGTAGTTCTTCGCCAGTGAATCGATGTAATTGGGAGAAAATAATTCATTTTTCTCGATTAAGAAATTAGATCTGCGCTTTTGCAAAATTGCCTCAACCGTATAACCCTGTAGAACATTTTTAATTGACTCAACCATTTCCTTTAATGGCACCACATTTCCATTTGAGTCATTTATGATAATGTCGGCAATAGCCCCCATATCGGAGGCGATCACCCAAACCCCCGCCATTATCGCCTCTCTTGTTACAAGCCCAAAACTCTCCGGCCATATTGAGGGGGCAACTAATACGTCCATTTGAGCATATAGTTTTCCGATTTCATCCTGCTTTACTTTTGGGATGAACTTTACTTTAGTTTTACCCCAAATAGTTTCATGCGATTCACCTTCATTGAGGCTTGTATCCACCACTAAGGCCTTGAAGTTATCAAACTCACCCTCTTCTAGCGCCTGCCGGAATGGATGATAGCCCTTATGTTTACTCATGCCTCCGATGAATCCAAGCACGATTTTTCCATCTGTTTCAGGCTGTCGCTCATACACCTCAAATGGTTCAACAATATTTTCATGAGTTTGAACATCCACTACACCGGCACTCATATACAAATCTGCAAACTTTTGGGAAACCGCTAAACGCAGCTTTGCATTTTTAAGAACATTTCTAAGGATTTTGTCACGAGCTAATAAGGTCTTAATTTCATCCTGACTCTTCACGCTTCCGCCAGATAGCGGGTTTGCAGGGTCTACTGCATTCCCAAATTCATCTATCAAGAACATGTAGCGAGATAACCACCATGCATCGTGCAATGTAACAATATAAGGAATGTTTAATTCCTTTGCTGCAATAGCAACTGAGGCTGTAAGCACCTGCATGCTGTGCATATGAATCAAATCAAATTGATATTCAGCAAAAAAACGCTTGCAGAAGTTAAAAACACCTTGGTTTTCAGGAACCGTCCAGTCATTATTGGGCAGCGATAAACGGGTCACCAAACAATTTCTGTACCAATATTGCTCAACCTCAAGAGCGCCAGCACTGCTGGATGTAAAGTCTGAAGTCGTTAGAACATAGACCTCGTATTCATCGGAATATTGATCAAGCAGCCCCCTCACCTGTGTCTCAGCGACCCTTGTAGCTCCGCCATTGGATTGAGGCGCAAAATACACATTGCAGAGCAAAAGACGTTTCTTTCTCTTTTGGGGTGGCACTACCCCCAAAGAACTAAGAAGATCCTTCAAAATTTCAGCGCCCTTCTTGATGCTGAAATTATCTAAGGCGAGCGCTTGGGCATTTTTACCAATTCGATCGCGAGCCAATGTATCGGTGATCAAAGAGCGTAAGCCAGCCTTCCAATCTACTGATGTTTTTGCAAAAACGACATTTTCCCTATCCGCCAAACCTTCTTGATAGGTTTTAGTTGGCGAGACAATAGATGGAATAGCAAATGCTGCTGCCTCAAGCCATTTAATTTCACTTTTGGCATCCGTTACTAAGGAATCCTCAAGAATGGCGACATTAATATCCATTTCTTTTAATAAATTGAGGTATTCGTAAAAGTCACTGGTTGTCTCGCGCAAAACAATGCGGCCCGACTTCAATAATTGCTTAGGCAAACCTTCAAAAAAACCGATCAAATGTAGATCGACTTGATCAAACTCCTTCATGATGGCCAAAGCTGCAGGTAAAAATACCTCATAAAAGACTTGTTTGTGTGCTTTTGTCCCGCTGCCATAGAAAATCTTTATTCGGGATTTTTTTGGGTTTCTAGGCACAGCAAGAGCCAAATTGCTCTGATTTCGATGATGCTGTTTTCGAGCCAAATCTTCAAGGGAGCTACCCAGCAAATTAGGCAGAACAGCAACAGGAACATTGTTTGCAACGATTTTCTTCACTTTACTTGCTAGAGTATTTGTTGAAACAGTTACAAAGTCAGCTAATTTTAAGGACTCAGAAAATAAAGGGCAATCTAAACGCAGATGTAAATGTTCCTTTAAATTGATCGTTCCCGCATAAGTGGTCAAGCTGGGGGGGGAAATATTCAGCATCAAAAATAAAGTCATCAATGTCATATACGATAGGAATTTTTAGGGCCTTAGCATAACCAATGAGATGCCTTTCATTATTGGTAAGCGCAGTCCTGCAAAGATATAGCAATGCCACCCCCATCAATGATTCGCGCCATTGAATAGCGCTTAATTCCTTGGTATCAATAAATTCACATTCAAAGCCAAGGGTTTTAAACAACTCCATCTTTTGAATGATGCGGTAGTGAAAACATTGATGTAAATTTTTTGAACCTAAAAATAATATTTTTTTATTATTTTTATTAATCCAGTTTTGTGAGTTGACATCATTGAAACTAATTTGTTGAGCTTTGTATAACTCCTTTGTAAGATTGCCGAGAGACCTTAAGCAATCCTCACGCATCAAAACAGCATTCATTTCGGAGCCAGACTGCGCTCTTGAATCCGTATATGACATCAGTTTCTCAAAAAATACATTCGAGTAACTGATTGCCTCCCTATAGGAGAGAGCTTGAGAAGGATTGAGAGTCATTGCCTTAATCCACAAAGAGAAGCAATGCTCTAAAGGCAACACGGAGTAACCCAAGTCATCCTGAGAGGAGGCCCTGATTAAAACGGCCAACTCATGATGGGAATACCAAGTAGATTCGCCTGATGAGATGGAGGCTCTGAAGTTTTCGGCCGCCAACACATTACGATTTTCTTTTCTTTGGAGCCTTCCGATAATTTCTGTCACCAGAGCATGATCCATCTTCGCAATATCTTGTTGTCTTGCAAGATCCATAAATGCAAGAGCTAGACGATCTTGGCCTCCAATCTTTTCAATCCATTTTCCAAAAGTAAAACTGATATTAGATATGGCAATAAGCGTTTGCTCATTAGCGAGTTGAGATTGAAAGAATAACTTCTGTTGCAAGATATTCATTAAATGAATATCCTTATTTTTAAGACCTTGAAAATTTCCCAAGGGATCAGACTCGTGCTTGCGCTTTAAAAACGCCATGTCAAGTGCGCCTACATCAATTAATCCTAAGGCACTATGGTCAACACACCACAAAATACGGAGCAACTTAAGCTCTAAAAAGTTCTTAGGTAAACCCCAACTTTGCGCAGCTTTCTCCGCCTGAATCAATAACTGTTCATCGCTAGAAATTTGATACAGCGATAATAAATAGTCGGCAAATAAGCAAGCTTTATCAGTCCAATGAATGCGTTTTGAGAGAGATGGAACGCTGAATATCTTTAGAATCTGGTCGTAAGGAACGTTGCTATTACTATTTGCAAGAGTACGCAAGGTCCCGCCTAATAACCGAGGGATATTCTCGCTATCGAGTACCAACAGCCCCTCTAGTTTATGCCCTCCTAATTCATCAAAAGCTACTGTTAACTCATAGCCCACCTGAAGCAACTGAAAATACTCATCGGAGAAAAGTGCGCAATAAAAACCTGCATTTTTAGCATCAACCCCTTTAGCAACGGCAACATCAGGTCTATCTTGCCAAGTCCATGCAGTTCCAACCAAAATTTGGTTAATGAAAAAATAGAGCTTTTGATTTCGACCATCTTCCTGTGAATTATGGGCCCAACCATACAAAGATCCACTTTCATGGATTCCGTCAAAAAAACCACTCTTTTTATTTGAAACAACTCTATTTGTCTGTGCTTTTTCTAGAGACAAATCTTTAGCATTTGAATCGTTCTCGTCGGTGCTTTTAAATACATCAATTGACTTATTTTTTTTAAATAATTTGAAATCAAATAAATTCATTTTTTTCCTAGTCAATGAGTTACCGAATCTTGTGGATTTCTAGCGTGTAATTCTGCATAAAACTTTAAAATTGAATCATTAATCTTTTTGAATTCGAACGCCTGCTCCAGCGGTACTAATTTACATTTCCAGTTCTGCATTAATAAGCGCTCAGGTATAGCGCCGATTTCAAACGCTAACACTGGCTTGTTGGCCAAGAATGCAATATCAAGTGTGTAGCTGTAAGTCTCTGGCCAAACAGATGGATAAAAAACAATATCAGGATCTAAAGATTTGCATAAATCAACCGATTCATTTTCACTGTATCGCCCAGTAATTTCAACATTATACTTTTCTAACATCTCATTGTGAATGCTATAGCCCTGCAAAATAAACTGGATAGGTAATTGGCGGTTAATGACATCTTGGGCAACCCCTAAAAGTACATTAAAACCCTTAATTGCGCCAATAGCTCCAATAATCAGAACTTTTACTTTATCGTTGTCAGCAAGGCGTGACTTTATGCTTATCAAATGATTTGCATTAAATATTTGAGCGCTGTGGGGGGTATATTTAAAAGGAAGGTCAGAATAATACTTTTCCAGTCTATTTATTGCATCATGGCTAGGTGTATTCAGAAAATCCGCACTTTTTAAACTCTCGTACTGCATGCTTCGCCATTTTCTTATCTCTCTGACACCAAAATCATTTTTAGATTCGACCAAACATCTATTACACCCCTCCTCCGAAGGCTCTCCACAATAAATTCCGGTTTTATCTACCAGATTGATTCTGGGACAGATGACCTCATAGTCATGAATATCCACAATTAGTTTGGCTTTGAGAGTTTCAACTAGATCACTTAGATAAATAGGTGTATTCATTTCAAAATCCACCATGCTGTGCCTGTGGATGGTAGTGATGTTCAATTGCTTAAGTTTTGCGCTTAAACCTTTTACATCTTTAAGTTCGAAATATGGCAGATTTAATATTTGCTTTACCAAACCATGTTGGATGCGCACTAAATTTGGCCTCCCTCGCACTGGGCGTAGATAAAAAACTCCTTCGCCATTTTTAATAAGCACTTGAGCATCCTCTTGAAGATGACGCTCGCTACCGCCACCACGATTGTGACCAACCATCAAGGTATTTTGTTTTTTGGACTGAATCTGTAGACGCGCCCAATCTAGACTTTCACGGACCTTCTTTAGAGGATCTTTAGCAATAAAATTTTGTATATCGGCGTGATATTCGGGATATCGTTTCCCTAATATCTTCATAGCTCGATTCACTTGCGCTTCTTTGCTGCCGCCAAACGAGGAATGCCCAACATGGTAAACAAAGGTATCTGCAGTAATCAGGTTTTTCCAACCTAAGTGAATGGCACGCTGACACCAATCATTCTCTTCACCATATCCAATTCCAAAGGCCTTTTCATCTAAGAGCCCCACCGCCTTTAGCGCATCGCGTCTCATATACATACAAAAACCAACACCAGTAGGCGTTTCAACCACCTCACCATGATGCAATCTCGAAACTAGATTATCAAGTTGCTCATAGGAAATCCCTAGTGGATAGGGGTTGTCATGCAGTGTCCGCGGGTAAGAGCAAATGGTTGCATTGTTTGATAATGGGGTTACGCTAGCAACATTAGAATCGCTCCTTGCCGCAGAAATTAAGCGGTCTATCCAATTGCCAAATACCTGAGTGTCTGAATTCAATAGCACGACATCACGATCCCAATGCAATTGCATGCCACGATTAACAGAATAGACAAATCCTTTATTTTCAAAATTCTGTATTAGATTGATGATGCCTAAGTTTTGAAACTCTTGGAGATATTCATTCAAAGCAGTTTCAGTACTAGCATCATTGATTACAACTAATTCATAAGCTGTATGATTTTTTGCATTTATTACGCTTGAAATGCATTGCAGCGTTACCAGTGTATTTTTATAAACAGGAATGATCACATCTACTATTGGTGATAGGCTATGAAACCCACTCTCCTGGCTTTGACTTTCCTGATACTCCGCAATAATTTGTTCGAATAACTTATGGGCAATCTCCGCCTGCTGCAAAGAGGTAACGCCAGCCCGGTCATATACTCTATTTTCATCGTTAACACCCCCCCATTGCTGCAAATCCCTCGTTGGCAAACTATGCAAGCGCCCATATTCAATGTAGTGAAGAAGGGGGTTACCATAGGAGGCAATTTCTGGATGCTGACTTAAATAAAATTTGCCGTCAAACTGAGGGTTGGGTGAGCGACCCTCAAGCCCACCAAATTCTAAATAATGCCTCAGTGGTTCATAGCCCGCGTTTAATACATCACGATTATTGGCTACGTAAAACTGGATATCAAACCATGCGCTGGGTGAATAACGTCGATACTGGCCGCAATAAAAATAATGCAAAAGGGAGTTCACGTTTTTTAAACGTCCCCGGGCTTTACTTTTATAAAAGCGGGGGTCAAATAAAGGATTCGGCTGCCTACCCTCTCCATCTCCGAATGCGGCAAAATGGAAAATGGGATCAAATTCCTGTTGCTCTACATCCGAGTAAGTAGATAGGTAGTATTTAGAGTCAACTAAGTGGGTTCTTTCGAGAAAGTAAGTTTGAAGGCGCCAATAAGGGCTTTGATATCTGACCGCTTTGAATAAATAAGATAAACCCCATAGCAGGCTTAGCAAAAAATATCCATAAGCCTCTCTGAGATAGCGATAGTGAGTTGGGCTTGGCTTATTGCGCAACAAAGCCTTTACCCCCCCCTTAATTCGTTATATTTACTAGTAAATATAGCATTATGGCAGTTTTAGAGGCTCCTCATAAGCTTAAAGCGGGCTTAAATCGGACAAGGGATATCAGGACCCTAATTCAGTCAAAACTCTTCGGCATGACATAAAATAGCCCCATGTTGCGCAAAACAATCATTTTTAGAATTTCTCTCATTTTTTTCACCTTAGCCAGCATATTGCTTCAAGGTTGCGCAGGATTCCTGCCATCTGCCGGCGCTAGCAGATCCCAGGCGGAAGCAGCTCCTCAGGAAACCGTAAATGACTCACCCATTCAAGTGATTCCTGTGAATAACTCTGTAGCTACACGGGTTAAGAACGCTCAAAATTCACTGAGTTTTAAAGGCGGCATCACTCCAAAGGGGCAACCAGCCAATCTTGTCCACCCCGGTGACATATTGCAAGTGCTCATTTGGGAGGCCTACCCCCCTATTCTGTTTAGGCAAAACTCCTATTCCAACTCTATTAGTACCGTCCCGGCCTCTGTCACCATAAACCCAACCGTATCTCAAGCTAGCGGTATTCCAGCTCAAGAGGTCAACCAACAAGGTCAAATTAATATCCCCTTTATTGGCAGGATTCATGTAGCAGGTAAAAGCATCAGCGAAATCGAGAACACCATAGTCAAGAGCCTGCAAGGCCGTGCCAATGACCCTCAAGTGATTGTCCAAAATGTGAATAACAATACTTCTCTAGCCACCATAATAGGTGAAGTAAATCAAAGCAAGCAGATGCCTTTAACTCCAAAAGGGGAACGCCTGCTTGATGCAATTGCCGCTGCTGGGGGGCTAAAGCAGCCAGTCAATAAAACCACCATCCAAATAGCCCGTCAGGGCGAAATTCAGTCTTTGGACATGGAGGCCATCATTCGGGATCCAAAGCAGAATATTGTTTTACAGCCTGGGGACGTCATTACTGCTTACTTCCAGCCACTTAGCTTTACGGCTTTAGGAGCCACAGGCTCCACTAATAACGAAATTCTGTTTGAATCTACCGGAATAAATCTGTCACAGGCACTGGGCCGCATAGGGGGCCTTAACGATATGCGCTCAGACAGTATGGGGGTATTTATCTTCCGCTTTGAGGATCCCAAGGCTGTTGCTACCAAAGAGCAGCCTACTGTAGGGGTAACAGCAGATGGGAAGGTTCCTGTAATTTATCAATTTGACATGAATAAACCAGAGACTTATTTTGCTGCTCAGAATTTCCCCATGAAAAACAAGGATGTGGTCTATGTTTCTGTAGCCTCCTCTGTAGAGCTCATGAAATTCTTAAGTATTATCACATCGGTCTTTTCTCCAGCAGTAGCGATTAACAATCAATTATCTCTAGGATTTTAATTAGCTATTAAGCTAATAAAATGCATTAAATTGATTAAAATATCAGTGATTAACAGTAAGTTAATTCAAAGGTAGTCACAATTGGGGGGGTAATATGTATTCGCAATCCATAGACTCAGTAAAAAAATCCTCTAAAACTGAGCCGCTGTCAAGCTCCGGTCTTAATCGTGACGCCTTTACCAAGCTAAACGCCAAATCTTACCTAGAACTATCTCATCTTCCAGCCTATAAAAGTGCGCTACTCCTTCAAGGCCCAGTTGGCCCATTTTTTTTTAAGTTAGCTCGATTTTTAAAACAGCGTGGCAGTAAAACCCATAAAATTAACTTCAATCCTGGTGATGAACATTTTTACGACCCAAAAGAGTCCAACACTCACTTGTATGACTTTACACTGGGGTATTGGCCTCAATATCTAGAGCGCTATATTGTTCAACATCAGATTGAGGCAATCTTCTTGTTTGGGGACTGCCGGCCAATTCATTTACCAGCCAAAGAAATCTGCAAAGAATATGGCATTGATCTATGGGTTTTTGAAGAAGGTTATTTTAGACCCCACTTCTTTACGATGGATTATTTTGGGGTCAATGCGAACTCTCGGCTATTTAAATCAACACCAGAATTCTTGATTGGCCACGGAAGCGAAATACTTGCAAAACAAAATGATGGAGAAATAACCCACTACAAGTGGTCGCACCTACACATCACACGGCACGCTATTGTGTACTGGTTAATGAATGTGTTGCAGCCTTTTAAATGTTCAAACTATGACCACCATCGCGAACTCAATTTTGTCATTGCTTATCGATGGCTTAAAAATTTCTGCGCCCATTGGTTATATAGAATTAAAGATCGGTCGACAATAAAAAAACTGCTCCAGCATCAGCTATCAGAGCGGAATAACTATTTTATATTTCCACTTCAAGTGCATGATGATGCTCAGATGATCCACCATTCCGACTTTAAATCTGTTGAAGATGCAATTGAGATGGTAATTACATCTTTTTACAAACATCTAAGCTTACATAAGAATTTAGCTACAAAGCTAATTATTAAGCATCACCCCATGGATCGTGGTCATAAAAATTATTCGGAATTTATCAAAACTTTAAGTAAAACTTTAGGCATAAAAGATCGTATTTATTATCTTCACGAATTAGATTTAGACTTGATTCTTCCATGCTGTATAGGGTGCATTACAGTTAATTCCACTCTAGGCCTAAAGGCGCTGAGTTTGGGGGTGCCCGTCAAAAATCTAGGCCGGTCTTTTTATGATAAAAACCAGATCACCTCCCAAAAATCACTGCAACAATTCTGGAAAAATCCTGGAATCGTCTCAGGGAAAAATATCCAAGCATTTCGACAATTTGTCATATCGCAGACTCAAGTCAACGGTTGCCTTTATTCACCAGAATATCGACTTAAATAATGCCATTTGTCAGGATTATCCGATTTAATAAGCTCTATTTTGCAAAAGTACAGATTACTTTTTTAATTATCTGTTCAGTCTTGCTTGCTTTTTCCCTTCGGCTTGAGCTCTCGCCCCTGCTCACAGATCAGCTCCCTTTAGTCTTTTTTATTATCAATTCTGTGATCATTACCCATTTATTTGGACTGGCAGCTGGTTTTAGTGCGCTCATTTCTGGTGCAGCCTTGTCATACTATTTTTTTGTACCTCCGTATAACAGTTGGGGGGCTCCCAGAGCCTTATCATCTGACCTACTTTTGCATTAAGTTCTTAATTGGCAACTTACTCATATTAATGACGATCTGGATTAAAAATCAGCTAAGAGAGCTCTGAAATCATCACTAGCATGACATCATTAAGATTACGCTGTCTTTTAATGGACAAGGAATACTCCCTTTAAGTGCACTTCTTGTCGACATGTTAGTCAACCTTACTGGTATTGACTGAAGTGTGCTGATTACGTCCTTGCTTTTGCTCAAATTTGGAGCGGCTCCCGCTAATAAAATTCGAACAGAGTTGTGGATTACAGCATTTAGCAAAAAACTACTGTGGGAAAATTTCATCACTAGAAAGACTTGATCGATTAGTGGGTGTTGCGATACCTGTTGCTAGGAAGTCTACAGGCCTCTATGCTTGTGATTCTAGTCTTATGTTTTGGAATTATTTCAGCAAATGTTCACTTCTTGACATCCATAGTTAGGATGGCGATTACAGTAACTGCCGTAAGCCTTTTAATGAAAAAAGATTAGTTATTTCAAAGGTTTGACTAGTTTTGATATAAAACACAATACGGGTTAAGATTTCGTATGAATTCTGCCACTAACACCCCAATTGCCTTTGATTACCCCCACCAAGATGCTGCGGGGATTACCTGTACAGCCCAAGCTTGGGCCAAGACCCCACCTCATCTTGAGGGGTCTGAAAAAGCCACTGTAATCGCCCGCATCAAACAATTATTAGTGGAAAAAGATGCCACCTTGGTAGCCCACTACTATGTAGATGGTGATATTCAGGATTTAGCACTAGAAACCGGTGGTTTTGTTGCCGACTCCTTGGAAATGGCACGTTTTGGCAAAAATCATCCTGCTAAGAATCTGATTGTGGCTGGAGTGCGATTCATGGGTGAGACTGCAAAAATCCTCAGCCCTGAAAAACGGGTCTTCATGCCTGACCTCGATGCGACTTGCTCATTAGATTTGGGTTGTGACGCAGCAGAGTTTGCAGCATTTAGGGCGGCGCACCCAGACCGCGTAACCGTCGTTTATGCAAACACCAGTGCAGCAGTTAAAGCCCAGTCAGACTGGATGGTCACGAGCTCTTGCGCTCTAGCAATCGTTCATCAACTCAAACTTGAAGGCAAAAAAATTCTTTGGGCACCTGACCGCCACTTAGGCCGATATATTCAAGAGCAAACTGGTGCGGATATGCTGCTTTGGAATGGCGCCTGCATCGTTCATGATGAATTTAAGGCTGCAGAGTTAGAAACGCTCAAGGCTAGCCATCCCGATGCCATGATCTTAGTTCACCCTGAATCACCACAAGCGGTTGTAGATCTTGCAGATGTAGTGGGCTCCACCTCTGCGATGATCAAAGCCGTAGTAGAGGGTACGGCAACTGAATACATCGTTGCAACCGATAAAGGCATTCTCCATCGCATGCGTCAGTTAGCCCCCAACAAAAAACTCATTGAAGCCCCTACCGCTGGAAATAGCGCTACTTGCAAAAGTTGCGCGCACTGCCCTTGGATGGCCATGAATGGCTTGCAAGGAATTTTAGATTGCCTAGAAAATGCTTCAGGCGAAATCCTTGTGCCAGAACCCACACGTACAGAAGCGCTGGGATGCATTGAGCGCATGCTCGACTTCACCAAGAACCACCCTGACCTCCTGGCAAAAGCACAGCATGGCTTTGTTAAGAATATTGGCGCTGCATAACTTTGCACAAGTTCATACATACCTTCTCTAAACATTTATTTCATTTCCATATTTAAATCTTATTACCCACTTACATAAATCACCCTCATGTTTGATTACAACGAAACCTTAGAGCAAGCCCGTCAACGTAATATCGCAGATGCTCTGATGGAGGATATTGGCACGGGTGATTGGACTGCCATGCTGGTTCCTCAAAAACTTGTTAAAGCGCAATTAATGGTTCGTGAGGCCGCAGTACTTTGTGGTGTTGATTGGTTTGAAGGCGCCCTTAAGAAATTAGATCCCCATGCTCAGGTGACGTGGCACTATCTTGAAGGCGAAATGATGAAGCCTGATACAAAAGTTTGCGATATAGAAGCAGACTCGCGCGCACTACTTTCAGCAGAACGCCCGTGTATTAATTTTTTACAAACATTATCTTGGACAGCCAGCATAGCGCGTCAACACGTTGATGCAATCGCAGGAGCTAGCCCCAACCCAAAAGGTTGCGCCGTTCTCGATACGCGCAAAACGATTCCTGGATTACGTCAAGCTCAAAAGTACGCAGTTCGAGTAGGGGGCGGTCAAAACCAGCGCCTTGCTTTATGGCACGGCATTCTAATTAAAGAAAATCATATTGCCGCAGCCGGCAGTATTGCGGCTGCGTTAGAAGCAGCAAATGCCCTGAAATCTGGGGTAGATATTCAGATAGAAGTAGAAAATTTTGCCGAACTCAACGAAGCATTAGCTGCGGGCGCAAAAAGTATCTTGATTGATAATTTCACTACAGAGCAAATGAAAGAAGCAGTAACCATTACCGCTGGTCGTGCTCTGCTAGAAGCCTCTGGAGGTATCAATTTAGAACAGATGCGAGCAATTGCCGCCACTGGTGTTGATCGGATCTCACTTGGTAAGCTTACTAAAGACGTGAATGCAATCGACTTTTCAATGCGAATTTTGGCTTAAGCTTCCCTGCCTTTGTAGGTTGACTGCTTGGCCATAGCATTGCGAATAAATTCGATATTGTTTCGCAGGGTATAGCAATCGACTGTTGCCAATTTTGCCGCTTTACTGGCTAATACCTTTTTCTCCATCTCATCAAGAGTCAAAAGGTATAGACCACGCTGAGCGGGATCAAAGTTCTTAATCATGTCTTGCTCAAATTTATCCAATTCTTTGTAAATGGAATTGATTTGTTTGCGCGCTAAATTGATTCGATAGGTTGGAATCGATTTAATGATGGGGTATGCGAAGGCTGAAAATGGCAACAAGATCAAAAACATTCTCTCAATAAACTCCGCCATCCAAAAGGGTAAATACTTCATCAATACAGGTGTACCTTTTTGATAAAAGTATCTTGCTTCGTCACTGAGCGGTGCCTCTGAATTAATATAAGCAGGAAACTCGCCAGCTTTTGCAAAGTAGGACTTGGTTCCATTAATTTCTTTAGCAGCCTCTAAAAAAAGGAGCTGTATAGCGGGATGCAAACGGTCATCAATCAACAAATTGGTAGTAGTAGAAATCAGCTGAACAGGATGATCAGGAGTATTACTACCCAAATCAAAACCACCCATCGGCACAGTGAGCTCTTCAAAATATGGCTCCAAACGCGTATAGGCATTTGCGCGATTAAAGGTTGCCAAATGAATGCCGGGATACTTGATTAAAGCCTGCACATTAGGCGACTCAAAACCATCCACCAATAACAAAGCATCTAGTTGCCCATTCTGGAGCGCTTGCACACCTTCTGAATTACCCATTGCAATCAGATTTGGGCCCGTTGCTGGCATGTTGTTAAGCTTCAGAATATTTAAAGCATGGACATGAGTCCCGCTACCTACAGGTCCAATACCAATTTTTAACTTAATCAGATCACTATCCAATATGCGTTTATTACTATCAAACGCGTTATTTCGGTAAAACAGCCAGACAGGTTCATAGTCCACCGAACCCAAAGACTCTACTCCGCTCAGTCCATCTTGAGCAATCATGCCGCCCTGAACCAAGGCAACCTGGATGGGATCATTACGATCGATTAAATGATGGAGATTTTCGCTTGAGCCATGAGTAGGAATCAACTCAATCTGGATGCCTTTTTTCTTAAAATATTCTTGATATTTTTCACCTAAAACTTTGTATGAGCCACCCGTTCCAGTAGCCATCAATACTTTTTTAGGGGGAGCAGGCTTAGCAAACCAAATCAGAAGCAGTAAACCTATGAGCAGCAATATGAGTAAAGGCCAAACTTCTTTCAGAAGATCAGCCCAACTTTTAACCTCATCCTCTACCGTCTGATAGACCGCAGAAGCATGCTCCATAACATCTTCTTTAAAGCTTGCCATTTAATTCTCCACTTAGGAGTCTAAAGCTTATCACTAATGACCTGACGGTCAGCCCTCTGGATGCTCCACGCCCTCAGTCTGGGGCGTCAGAATCGTCGGGTAGGAAACAGCCCAAGTTCCCGGATAATCACGACTGTAGTGCAAGCCCCTACTCTCTCTTCGCATCAAGGCAGAGCGAACAATCAGTTCAGCGCATTCAAGAAGGTTGCGTAATTCAATTAGATCACGCGTTACCTTAAAGTTCGCGTAATACTCCTGCACCTCATATCGCAGTAGCTTGATTCGATGTAAGGCGCGCTCTAACCGACGATTTGTTCTAACGATACCTACATAGTTCCACATTAAAGAACGTAACTCATCCCAGTTATGTGCAATCACCACTTGCTCATCGGCATCCTCTACCTGACTTTCATCCCAAAGAGGAAGATTAGGCATGAGGGGCGCTTGGACTTGTGAGATATCTTCGGCAGCAGCTTTACCAATCACAACACATTCTAATAATGAATTACTGGCCAGACGATTTGCCCCATGCAGACCTGTATAAGTTGCTTCGCCAACAGCATATAAACCCGGCAAATCCGTGCGACCCTTTAAGTCTGTTACCACTCCGCCACACGTGTAGTGGGCTGCCGGAACAACGGGGATAGGCTCTTTAGTGATGTCTAAGCCCAAGCTTAAACAACGGGCGTAAATCATTGGAAAGTGTTCTTTGATAAATACTTCACCTAGGTGTGTTGCATCTAAGTGCACAAAGTCTAAGCCATGTTTTTTCATTTCAAAGTCAATAGCGCGGGCCACAATATCGCGGGGGGCCAATTCATTTCTAGCATCATGCTCGGGCATAAAGCGCGTGCCATTTGGCAACTTTAATAAACCACCCTCGCCACGCATTGCTTCTGTAATTAAGAAGGTGCGATCACTTGGGTGATAAAGGCATGTTGGGTGAAATTGAATAAATTCCATATTGCCCACACGACAGCCTGCTCGCCATGCCATGGCAATACCATCACCAGTAGCGGTATCAGGATTGCTAGTGTATCGATATACCTTACCAACACCACCAGTAGCTAAAACAACCGCTTTTGCTTTAATGGTTTCAACTCGATTATTTTTAATATCAAGCGCATAAACGCCGTAACAATGATTGGGTTTAGTGCGCTGTGTTTTCGCATCTAAATGGCGATTGGTAATGAGATCTAAAGCAATCCAATGCTCTAGTAATTGAATATTTTTATGTGCACGTGCTTTATCAAGCAGTACCTCGTGAATGGCTTTACCTGTTGCATCAGCAGCATGAGCGATTCGACGATGACTATGGCCCCCCTCACGGGTCAGATGAAGACCCATTGGACCAGAGGCATCAGCAGTAAACGGAACGCCTTGATCTACTAGCCAACGAATCGCTTCGGCACTTTCTTCGGCAATATAGCGAGCGGTGGATTCCACTACAAGGCCTGCTCCAGCATCTATGGTGTCGGCTACATGGGCGTCAATACTATCGTGCTCTTTATCTACAACCCCGACAATACCGCCTTGCGCCCAAGCTGTTGCTGCCTCGCCAAGACCACGCTTTGCCATCACAATTACAGGCTGTGTTTCTGCCATGTGCAGAGCAACCGTAAGTCCGGCAAGACCTGCTCCGATAATGAGAACAGGTAATTCTGAGTTGATTTCGGGGGTACTTAAAGGGGGTTTTGAACTAGCCATGCCCAATTCTAAAGGTAATCAGAATTGGGCACCCCCATGAAACCACAGCAAACCACAGCAAACACACTACGCTACTGTTTCGTTGGTTCCGTAACCCACTAACTTCGCGGCGTGCCCACCTTTGCTAAGCTTCACTGCGCAGTATTTAAATTCAGGGATCTTACCGAATGGGTCTAGTGCTGAGTTCGTAATTAAGTTGGCGGCAGCCTCATAGTACGCAAATGGAATAAATACAGCACCATGTGGGGTACCGTCATCCCTACGTACATGAATACCTACCTCACCACGACGAGATTCCACTGTAATCACATCACCTTCAGCAACGCCTAGCTGAGTCATGTCTTCACCATTCATCGAAACGGTGGCCATAGGCTCAATCGCATCCAATACGGTAGCACGACGCGTCATGCTACCTGTATGCCAATGCTCTAATTGACGGCCGGTAATTAAGACAAAAGGATATTCCGTATCAGGACTTTCATTAGCCAAAATGATGCCTGCCGGCACAAGCCTAGCTTTTCCATCAGCCGTTGCAAAATGATCATCAAACACAATTGGCCTACCTGGATCTTCTGCGGATAGACAAGGGTAAGTAACGCTTGATTCCTTTTCAAGTCGCTCCCAGGTAATTCCTTTAATGCTGGCATGCATAGCCTTACGCATTTCTTCATAGACCTCTGCAACGCCATCATCCGGACCTTGATAGTCCCAATTCAAGCCCATGCGTTTGGCAATTTCCTGAATGATCCATAGATCAGGCTTCGCATCTCCAGGTGGATCAATGGCTTTTTTACCTAATTGCACCATTCGGTCCGTATTGCTTGCCGTGCCAACTTTCTCAGGCCAAGCGCTTGCAGGTAATATAACATCAGCAAGCAGCGCAGTCTCAGTCATAAAAATATCCTGAACCACCAGATGCTCTAAAGATGCCAATGCATGTCGAGCATGATTTAAATCGGGATCGCTCATCGCAGGGTTTTCACCTTCGATATACATGCCACGAATCTTGTCTGGGTCACTATCAGGCGCAGTAATCTTGTGCATGATTTCAACGACAGTGTAGCCAGGCTTTCTGTCTAGCTTAGCATCCCAGAAATTTTCAAACCAAGCATGTGCAGCATCATGGTCTACGCGTTGATAGTTCGGGAACATCATCGGTATCAAGCCTGCATCACTAGCACCCTGAACGTTATTTTGACCGCGCAATGGATGCAAACCTGATCCAGGCTTGCCAATTTGGCCGGTAATGGTTACCAGAGCAATTAAGCAGCGGGCGTTATCGGTTCCGTGAACGTGCTGACTTACGCCCATGCCCCAGAAAATCATGGCTGACTTTGTAGTAGCAAATTCACGTGCAACTTCTCTTAACGTTTCCGCAGGGATGCCACAGATTGGAGCCATTGCCTCAGGGCTATACGCTTTGATACTTTCTTTTAAAGCTTCAAAGTTATTAACCCGTTGTTCAATGAGTTTTTGATCGACTAAACCTTCTTCAATAATCGTGTGAATCATGGCGTTGAGCATTGCAACGTCAGTATCAGGATTGAACTGCATCGTACGCCAAGCATGCTTAGAAATATCCGTTTTGCGCGGATCGCAAACGACCAATTTAGCGCCACGTTTAGCGGCATTCTTAAACCAGGTTGCGCCAACAGGATGGTTAGCTGTTGGATTGGATCCAATAATCATGACCAGACTGGCATTCTCAACGTCATTGACTTGATTACTTACCGCTCCTGAACCAACTCCCTCTAAAAGAGCCGCTACAGAGGAAGCATGGCAAAGACGCGTGCAATGGTCTACGTTATTACTACCAAAACCTACGCGAACAAGCTTTTGAAATAAATAAGCCTCCTCGTTACTACCCTTGGCAGAGCCAAAGCCTGCCAAAGATTTGGGGCCATACTGCTTTTTCAAATTAGAAAGGCCACCTGCAGCCAACTCCAATGCCTCTTCCCAGCTAGCCTCGCGGAAAATATGGGACCAGTCTTGACGACTTTGAAGTGCAGACTCATCCTTAGGTACGCCAGCTCTGCGAATTAATGGCTTGGTTAAGCGTTGAGGATTATGAATGTAATCCATTCCGAAGCGCCCTTTGACACAAAGGCGATTGTGGTTTGCAGGGCCATCACGTCCATCTACGCTAACGATTTTTTCATCTTTGACGTTGTAGGTAATTTGACAGCCAATGCCGCAGAATGGGCAAACAGAGTCCACCTTACGATCAACCACCTGAGAGCCAATTAATCCCTTGGGCATTAATGCACCAGTTGGACAGGCTTGCACGCATTCGCCACAGGCAACACATGTACTTTCGCCCATCGGATCATTTAAATCGAAAACAATTTCACTATGAGCACCGCGCATAGCGTAGCCAATCACATCGTTTACTTGCTCTTCCCTACAAGCGCGAACACATCGATTGCATTGAATACAAGCATCTAAATTGATAGCCATCGCTGGATGTGAAAGATCGGCGGCAACCTTCTCACGTCGTAGCGCTTTGAGTTCAGGTCTGACCTGAACATTCAAACGGTTGGCCCAAGTACTCAGCTCCCCATGTTGATTTTTTTGTTCTTCTTCTTTGGTATCGCCTACCCACTTAAATCCTTCATCAGGCATATCCGATAACAACATTTCCAGCACGAGCTTTTGACTTTTCAGTGCGCGCTCGCTAGTGGCTTTGACTTCCATGCCTGGTGTAGCAGATCGACAGCAGCTTGGTGCCAGGGTTCGCTCACCATTAATCTCGACTACACAAGCTCGACAATTTCCATCAGGGCGATAGCCGTCTTTAAAACAAAGATGGGGAATATCAATTCCATGGCGTTTGGCAGCCTTAAGAATAGTTTCGCCTTCATAGGAAACAATGGTTTTTCCATCTAAACTGAATTCGACGGTTTGTAGTTGAAGTTCTTTGGGATTAGTAGGTGCGTTCATATAGTGATCTTGGAATTTGTCTTAGACTTTTCGCGAAAAGATTAAACAACCTCTTGTGGAAAGTATTTATGGATACAGCGAATTGGGTTTGGTGCAGCTTGACCCAATCCACAAATGGATGCATCAACCATGACTGTCGCTAAATCCTCTAACGTAGTTTGATCCCAAGACTTCGCTTCCATAAGCGTAGCCGCTTTACTGGTACCGACACGACAAGGCGTACATTGACCACAGCTTTCGTGCTCAAAGAAACGCATTACATTTAAAGCAACATCCCTAGCTTGATCCTGGCTACTGAAAACCACAACAGCTGCAGAGCCAATGAAACAGCCATAAGGTTGTAAGGTATCGAAATCTAATGGAATGTTATTCATCGTTGCGGGCAATATGCCACCAGATGCCCCTCCAGGAAGGTAACCATAGAACTGATGACCCTCTTGCATACCATCGCAGTATTCATCGATTAATTCTTGAATGGTGATTCCTGCTGGAGCAAGTTTGACTCCAGGGTTTTTCACACGACCGCTAACGCTATAACTACGCAAGCCTTTACGATCATGACGTCCGTAGTCGCTGAACCAATCAGGTCCGCGCTCAATAATGTCTCGCACCCAATAGAGGGTTTCAAAGTTATGCTCAAGGGTTGGGCGCCCAAAAAGACCTACCTGCGCAATATAAGGAGGACGCATCCGTGGCTCGCCACGCTTTCCTTCAATACTTTCAATCATGGCAGACTCTTCTCCGCAGATATAAGCACCAGCACCACGACGTAACTCAATTAATGGCAACTCAAAAGGCGGATTAGCCTTGAGCTTTTCTAACTCCACCTCAAGCAACTCTCGGCAACCATGATATTCATCGCGCAAATAAATATAGCAAGCATCAATTCCAACAACATTGACAGCGATTAATAAACCTTCAAGGAAACGATGTGGATCGCGCTCTAAATAAGTGCGATCTTTAAATGTTCCTGGCTCGCCTTCATCAATATTGACTGCCATCAATTTAGGGGCCGTCTGATCTTTCACAATGCGCCACTTGCGCCCGGCCGGAAAGCCCGCTCCACCTAAACCACGCAGACCAGAATTTTCCATGGCCTTGATGATGCTATCAATACTATGAGCACCAGAATGAATAGCTTTGGCCAGCTTATAACCACCACTAGCTAAATAAGATTCGTAACCCACGTAATCGGGTGAAACAGCTTGATCTTGGCCTTGAGCAGAAACACCCTTCTCCACCCTAGTCACTGGATCAAAACAAGCATCACCTTTTGCAAGAGGTTGAATAGTCATGCCATTTTTTACGGCTGCATCGACTTTATCAATTGTTGCAAAAAGAACGGGGTACTGGTGAACTACGGCAACTGGGGCTTGCTCACACCGACCAACGCAAGGAGCAGCGATTATTTTGATATTTGGATTGTCCAAAATTGCAGGCAATTTAGCCAATAAGTTTTGAGCCCCAGCTAATTCGCAAGCAACACCATCGCAAACCCGAATGGTGATGTCGGCCACTGGATCATTGCCACGAACAACTTCAAAATGGTGATAAAAGGTTGCCACTTCATAAACTTCGGCCATGGGCAAATTCATATCTTTGGCTAAAGCTACCAAATGACGATCATGCAGAGCCCGATACTCATCATTGAGCTTATGCAAATATTCAATTAATAAATCACGACGATGGGGAGCTGGTCCAATAAGCTGACGAACCTCAGCAAGAGACTCATCATCGGCCTGGCGGCCCTTGAGTTTGCTTTTACGTCGAATGGTTTCCCTGAGATCATCGGCACTAGCAATGGCCACAGGCTTAATTTCTGCCAAAGATTTGGGGTGATTCATATTGTTTAGTCTCTAATTTCTAGTTTTTACAGTTAACCCCCATACCAATGCGAAGATGTGGGTTCCGCCATGCCACTCTAATGGTGATCTGATGGCTTTGCTAAGCATAAAGGACGTTGCATATCTTTGCTGACGAGTTTGATTTTTTCTAATTCTTAACCTACCCCATCAGCCCAAAGAATATATAAGGGTTTACCCTAGATAAGCGAAGGTGAAGGTTGATCGCCAGGAGGCAATGAATAATCTAAATTGCGCTCACGAACACGAGCCTTGAAACAATCGTTATAGCCAGCAGTGCCAACTTGCCATCCAATGGAAGTGCAATCGTCTTTTGCCGCCGACTCTACCGTGCCGCAGCCAGTTAAAGAGATTGCCGCAAAGACAGGAAGCGCAATAAGTAAGGGTAATTTTGTTAATTTCATAGCTCAAGTCTACTTGATTCTGAGCTCAACTTCGAGAGGTATTCCCTCTTTTTAAGATTTTGACTTCTGACAGTTGCAAAGCAGACTTAAGGGAAAGCGTGAACTTGTCCAATAGATGAATTATCAGCAACAATCAACCCAGCATAAATAAAAAAATACCTTTTTGGAGACTCTTATGAACTATTTCGTCCGCTGCTTAGCAGTGCTTTCTTTTTGTATTGGCATCTGCTTTACAAGCAATACCCAAGCACAAACAAATGATGGCTTTGTCGATTTAATCGATGGGATGAGCCTAAGCAATTGGAATTTTATTGGCAATGCCAATTGGAAGATTTCCGATGGCCAGTTTATGAGCGATAAAGCAGGCGGCTTTATGGTCAGCACTCAGACCTATAAAAACTTTATTATTCGGGCGGAATTTTGGGTTGACTCCAACACAAATAGTGGGATTTTCATCCGCTGTCAGGATCCAAACAAGATTGTTGCCACAAAGAATGCCTATGAAGTCAATATTTGGGATACTCGCCCCGAGCAGTCTTATGCTACTGGTGCAATTGTGGATATTGCCAAAGTTAACCCTGTCCCCAAAGCAGGTGGGCACTGGAATACGATGGAAATTGTTGCAAATGGGCCGCACTTTAAGGTAACCCTAAATGGCGTTGTTACGGTGGCCGATGCGGAAGATAATAGATTTACAGAAGGTGCGATTGCTCTGCAATCAGCGGGTGGCATTGTGAAGTTTAGGAAGCTAGAAATTAAAACTCTTTAGTTCCAACCTCTCATTTCTCAAAAAGAATCCCTAGCCGTTAAAGAAAAAGCCATCTTAGATGGCTTTTTCATGCTCGATTGCTAAGTAAAAGACAAATCACTAAGCTGGTGGAAACCCTGTTTTTTGGGCCCACATATTATTAAAGACACGCACAACAGGTTTCTCATAAACACCTGCCACAGTAAAAGGCTCGTCCTTTAACCAGGCATCTACAGCAGCACGGTCAGAAAAGTCCATCACTAATAAACTTCCAAGAGTAACCTGCCCATCATCTGAAGTTAAAGGACCGGCGAACGCCATTTTCTCCGCAGCCTGCGCGAGATAAGCGCGATGAGCTGGCCTTATCGTTGTCCGCAAATCTGCAGTTCCAGGGCGATCCATCAATAGAATCATAAAAACCATCATCTCTCCTTATTGTTTATTTTGCCGTCACCAATAAAAAACCCCAGATTTCTGAACTGGGGTTTTTAAGTGTCTGCTTTGACTTTACTTCAAAATCACCAACGTTGCAGTAGCCCGTGCACCCCAACCTGATGGACCTCCAGGCGTATTGCTAACGTAATAAATTGGGCCTGCTCCAAAGGAGATCGGAACACCATCAAAGACTTCTAACTTAGATACCCCAACATACAAAGGATTGGAGGTACGGTGTGAGTCGTAGTTGTACTGAGCCTCCATATTGGCCGCAAAAGACCAAGCCTCTTTATTGGTGTAGTTCACAAATGGCTGACCATAAAGATTGTTTTGGGTGCCATAGGTCGGATTACCACCCATGTTCCAAGATTGGTAACCCAGTAAGCCATAAGTCCAAGGACCGTCACGATTAAGGACAACCGCAGTGACCCCTGCGCCAGTTTGTTGGGAACCAAAGTGTCCGCTATTGCCTGAAGGAGATTGGGCATAAGGCCCAACACCCCAAATCCAAGAAGAATTGGTATTGGGAGCATAAAAGGACTCAAGCGTGACACTGGCAATGCCGTAAGCAGAATAAGCCTGACCAGTAGACCCTTGAATACTGACTTCTCTAGCACCGGCCACAATTGGACGCACAATGAAGGTATCCCCGCCACCTAGGTTAAATGGCGCTACCGGTTGGAATAAGAGGGTTTGCTCTGAACCGCCTTGGTTTTTACCCAAACCACGGCTAAATTCGTACTGAAGTGGAACAGAGATCATATTGGCAATCGGGTTAGCCAATTTTTTAGCAACATCGACTGAATCTACTGGGGCAGCAGTCGTTGTGACGGTACCCGCTTTAATCGCATCGGCTGTTGCCGCGCGAGTGCTAACTTCTTGGGCGAATGTTGGAGCAGCGATCGCTGTAGTGAACAGCAAAGTACAAAGGAGTTTGAGTGAGGTTTTCATATGGAGGGGTTTAGGGGGATTAGAAGTTAAAGCTGACGGCCAATTGCGGGCCTTTAAAGGTGATTTTCTTTAAAAGTCGGCGTAGGCGAATTGAGAGATAAGCAAGACACAAATAAGGGCTAGAAGTTTTGATATTTGATTCACTCGCTTTAGCGTTGAGGTCTTAAAAAATCAAGATTGATATTAAATACAAAAAAAACAACTAGCGCACATACAAAAACCACCCGAAGGTGGTTTGCTTGATACTTGGCGGAAGGGGCGGGATTCGAACCCGCGGTAGGCTATTAACCTACGTACGCTTTCCAGGCGTATGACTTAAACCGCTCATCCACCCTTCCGGAAAACCATGATTATACGTTTGCCGAAAGGGTTTACCCAAAATTCCTTATAAAGGCTGTTTGAGCTGATCCAAAATCGCTGGGTTTTCCAAGGTTGATGTGTCTTGAGTAACCTCTTCTCCCTTGGCAATCACACGCAACAGGCGTCGCATGATCTTGCCAGAACGGGTCTTAGGCAAGTTATCACCAAAGCGGATGTCTTTTGGTTTAGCAATTGGGCCAATTTCTTTACCAACCCAGTTACGCAAGTCAGTTGCAAGCTTTTTAGCCTCATCCCCTGTTGGACGACCACTTTTTAACACCACAAATGCGCAAATAGCCTCACCAGTCATATCATCTGGACGGCCTACAACCGCCGCCTCAGCAACCAATGGATTGGCTACTAAGCAAGATTCGATTTCCATGGTGCCCATACGGTGACCAGAAACGTTCAAAACGTCATCGATACGACCGGTAATGGTGAAGTAGCCGTTTTCTTTATTGCGAATCGCGCCGTCACCAGCCAGATACAAAGTGCCACCCAACTCTTCTGGGAAATAAGACTTCACAAAACGATCGGCATCGCCCCAAATTGTACGAATCATAGAAGGCCATGGACGCTTAACTACCAAGATACCACCGCTACCATTTGGTACATCAACACCAGCCTCATCCACAATCGCCGCCATAATGCCTGGCAATGGCAATGTGCATGAACCCGGAACCATTGGTGTCGCGCCCGGCAATGGAGAAATCATATGACCGCCAGTCTCTGTCTGCCAGAAGGTATCAGCGATTGGGCAACGTGAGCCGCCCACGTTTTCGTAATACCACATCCATGCTTCAGGATTGATTGGCTCTCCTACTGAACCCAAAAGACGCAATGAGGATAAGTCGTAGCTCTTAGGATGAACGGATTCATCATTGCTACAAGCCTTAATCAACGAGCGAATCGCTGTAGGTGCTGTGTAGAAAATCGTAGCCTTGTGTTTTTGAATCATGTCCCAGAAACGACCAGCGTTTGGATAAGTAGGAACACCTTCAAACACAATCTCAGTAGCGCCTACTGCGAGAGGGCCATAAGTAATATAGGAGTGACCAGTTACCCAACCGATATCGGCTGTACACCAGAAAACATCTGTAGGCTTAATATCAAAAGTCCACTTCATGGTCAAAATAGCCCACAACAAGTAACCACCTGTTGAGTGTTGTACGCCCTTTGGCTTACCAGTAGAACCTGATGTGTAAAGAATAAACAATGGGTGCTCAGCGCTTACCCACTCTGGCTCACAAGTTGCAGGCTCGTTAGCAGCGATTTCTTGCATCCATACATCGCGGCCAGCGGTCATTGAAACATCCAAACCTGTACGCTTGCTGACGATGACATGTTTGACATTGCCACACTCACCAGTAGAAAGCGCTTCATCAAGAATGGCTTTTAAAGGCAATGATTTACCGCCACGGAATTGACCATCAGCGGTAATAACGGCAATAGCACCAACGTCAACGATACGGTCACGCAAAGCTTGAGCAGAAAAGCCGCCGAAAACGACTGAGTGGATCGCACCGATACGAGCGCAGGCTTGCATAGCAACGACACCTTCGATTGTCATTGCCATATAAATAATGACGCGGTCACCAGACTTGATGCCCATCTTGCGCAGCGCATTTGCCATTTTGCAAACACGATCATGCATTTCTTGATAAGTAACATTGGTCACTTGACCATCGTCAGCTTCAAAAATAATGGCAGTCTTATCGCCAAGACCTTTTTCAATATTGAGATCTAAACAGTTGTATGAAGCATTGGTTGTGCCATCTTCAAACCACTTGTAGAAAGGAGCTTTAGATTCATCTAAAACCTTAGTAAAAGGCTTTTTCCAGTAGAGGTTCTCTTTTGCAAGGCGCCCCCAGAAACCTTCATAATCTTGCTCGGCTTCAGCGCAAAGCTTGTTGTAGGCTTCCATTCCCGGAATGGTCGCATTCTTAACAAAGTCTGCAGGTGGGTTAAATACGCGGTTTTCTTGCATTAATGGTTCCATGCTTCACAGCCCTCTATCTAGTAATGAATAATCTATTTCTACGGAAAATAACGCAGAATGATGAGAATGCTCCCTCAAGAGCTAATAAGATAAGTGAAAACACTTTGGATTTGCTCTATGGCAAACCCTTAAAATAAGGCAAACCTTACTAATAAAGTTGAAATCATGACCAAAATTAAGCAAAACGACCTCATTCAAAGCGTTGCTGACGCTTTTCAATTCATCTCCTACTACCACCCAAAGGACTTCATTACCGCAATGGGTAAGGCGTATGAGCTAGAACAAGGACATGGAGCAAAAGATGCTATTGCTCAAATTTTGACCAACAGCCGGATGTGCGCTGAAGGTCACCGCCCACTCTGCCAAGACACTGGAATTGCTGTAGTTTTCCTTAAAATTGGCATGAACGTCCAATGGGACGACGCTACTATGAGCGTTTCCGATATGGTGAATGAAGGAGTCCGTCGCGCCTACCTAAACCCCGATAATCTCCTGCGCGCCTCAGTCTTAAGCGACCCAGCGGGCAAGCGTAAGAACACTGGTGACAACACCCCTGCCGTTATTCATTATGAAATCGTCCCGGGCGACGATGTCGAAGTGATCTGCGCCGCTAAAGGCGGTGGCTCTGAAAACAAAGCCAAAATGGTCATGCTCAACCCATCTGACTCCATCGTGGACTGGGTTCTCAAAACCGTTCCCACAATGGGCGCTGGATGGTGCCCTCCTGGCATTTTGGGTATCGGCATCGGCGGAACCCCAGAAAAAGCCATGTTGATGGCAAAAGAGTCATTGATGGGTCCTGTAGACATTCAAGAGTTGATTGCGCGTGGCCCTAAAAATCGCGTTGAGGAACTCCGCTTGGAAATCTTCGATAAAGTGAATAAGTTAGGTATTGGCGCCCAAGGCTTAGGTGGCTTGGCTACGGTTCTGGATATCAAAATCATGGACTATCCAACCCATGCCGCCTCATTGCCCGTAGCAATGATTCCGAACTGCGCAGCTACTCGTCACGTGCATTTCCACCTGCATGGTGATGGTCCAGCCAAATTAGAAGCCCCTTCCCTTTCTGACTGGCCAGATGTTACATGGACTCCAGATACTCAAAAATCCCAGCGCGTCAATTTAGACACGCTTACCGCCGAAGAAGTAGCAAGCTGGAAACCAGGCGACACCCTTTTGCTCAATGGCAAAATTTTGACTGGTCGCGATGCTGCTCATAAACGCATCCAGGACATGCTTGCTAAAGGCGAAGAGTTGCCAGTGAGCTTCAAAAATCGCGTGATTTACTACGTTGGCCCGGTTGATCCAGTACGTGATGAAGCTGTTGGACCTGCAGGCCCTACTACCGCGACTCGCATGGATAAGTTCACAGAGATGATGCTGGCGCAAACTGGCTTGATATCAATGATTGGTAAAGCTGAACGTGGCCCTATTGCCATTGAAGCAATTAAAAAGCATAAATCTGCTTATCTCATGGCTGTCGGTGGAGCTGCGTACTTGGTATCCAAAGCAATTCAGACGGCTAAAGTAGTTGGCTTTGCGGATTTAGGCATGGAAGCAATTTACGAGTTTGACGTTAAGGATATGCCAGTGACTGTTGCGGTTGACTCCCACGGCACCTCTATGCATCACGAAGGGCCTCGTGATTGGAAAGCAAAGATTGAAGCGACGATTGGCAATATTCCCGTGAAGATTTCTTAAGCAAGAAATCTTTAACAGTTAAGACGGTTTCTTTTCTTGGCACTAATCGGCGTATTTGATTCTGGCGTAGGAGGCTTATCCATTTTGGATGAGGCTCTGCGCCAGCTTCCCGAGCATGATTACATCTATCTCGCTGATTCTGCCAATGCGCCTTATGGCGAAAAATCAAGCGAGTGGATAGCACAAAGAAGTCTATCTCTTTGCCAGCACCTCGTTCATGTAGGATGCGATGCGATTGTTGTTGCTTGCAATACTGCAACAGCCAAAGCTATCGAACATATTCGTAAAGAATTACCCAACACCCCAATGGTTGGCGTAGAGCCTGGCATCAAGCCCGCCGCAATGCGTAGTGAGAATGGCATTGTGGGAGTGCTAGCAACCCAAGCCACTCTCAATAGCGATAAGTTCAACGCACTATTGGCTACCTTACCAAACCATTGTCGATTTATAAAACAAGCGGGCGCGGGTTTAGTGCCCCTTATTGAATCGGGTCACGCTAACAGCGAAGATACTCTTGAGTTGCTCGCTAAATATTTAGAACCCATACAAGATGCAGGGGCTGATACCTTAGTTCTTGGATGCACTCACTATCCTTTTTTAAGAAAAGCGATTCGCAAATTATTGGGTGACTCCATTACTCTGATTGATACAAGCGAAGCTGTGATTCGACAGCTAAAGCGTCAACTTGAAAATCAAGGCGTAAAGACTCCTGATAAATCTAGCGATCACCATGGCTCAGTACATTTTGTTAGCAGTAAAGATGAGCTAAAACTTCTGGCGATGGCACAAGAGTTAATGCACAGCGATCTAGAATCCCATGCTGTGGATGCAGCCTTACTGGGCTCACTTCAATGAGCACCTTCTTATCTCGCGTAAATGCACATATTCCGTTTAATAAAACGGAACGGATCATTATTGGCATTGTTTTGCTTTTGCATGTCCTACCTGCTATGGAGTTTTTGCACTGGCATACGCCGGCACCAGCAATGGATGACACTCGTGTCATGGCAAATCTTGTTAGCCCAGAAGCTGCAAAGCAACCCCAACAACAACCTGCTGCAGCGCCTCCACCAAAACCCAAACAAGAGCCCAAGAAAAAAACGGTTCCCGAGAAATCAACGCAAGCACCAACACCGCCCCAGACCCAACAACAGCAGCAATCTACGCCACCTACACCAGCACAAAGTAAGAGCGAGACTCAGACCACTAGTGCAGCAGTTGCGCCTGCCACCAATTCTGGTGCTAGCGGAACGCCAATTCAGACTGATATTGGTAAGTTGGTTGTGGTCTACCAACCAGATGCTGATGCGTATTACCCCTCATTTTCCAAGCGTTCTGGCGAGCAAGGTCAAGTTGTTGTTAGACTAATTATTGATGAGACGGGCAGTGTTGAAGACATTGCTTTACTACAATCAAGCAACATTCCCCGTCTTGACCGCGCAGCAAGTGAAATTGGAAAACGTTATCGATTCAAGCCGTATTTGGTAAACGGCACCCCCACCCGAATTTCCACCAACCTTTTAATCAAATTTAATTTAAAAAGTCAGTAAATATGAATACACCATTTGGTTTAGCGAATCTTTGGCTTGAAGGCGATCTTATTACTCGCTTTGTGGCTCTTGCACTTCTTACGTGCTCCATCGTTACTTGGGTCATCCTTCTATCGCGTTTTTGGGATTTGCGTAATCTTCGAAAGTTCACGCCCCAGCTAGAGCAATTCTGGCGCGCAACCTCTTTTGATGAAGGATTGCATGCTTTTACAAGCCATGCAGCTAATCCTTATTATCAAATTGCGAAGGCCGCCACTGGTGCTTCGGCACATCACCAAAGTCAATCCACCAATCATCGTGAGCTTTTACAAACCCTAAACTATTCAGAGTGGATGGCTAGAAGTTTAAAAAATAGTATTGATAGCGTTGCTGCACAACTTCAAAAAGGGCTTACCTTTTTAGGCTCAACAGGCGCCACCGCTCCATTTATTGGCTTGTTTGGTACTGTATGGGGTATTTATCACGCTTTGATTTCTATCAGCAGCTCAGGTAGCGCGCAAATTGATCAAGTTGCCGGCCCTATTGGCGAGGCGCTGATCATGACGGCGTTGGGCTTAGCGGTGGCAATTCCTGCAGTACTTGGATTTAATGCGATTAATCGCGCCAATAAATTACTCGTTGCTGACCTCAATCGTTTTGGCAATGATTTACTTGCCTATTTTGTAACAGGTGCGCGCGTGAAGTCTGGAGAATAAGCATGTCTTTTAATCTGCAAAACGATCAAGAAGAAGGCGGCATCATGGCTGAAATCAATATGACACCGATGGTGGATGTCATGTTGGTTTTACTCATCATCTTCATCATCACTTTGCCGGTGATTCAACAGGCAGTAAAAGTAGAGCTTCCTAAAGCCAATAGCGTGCGCAATGAAGTCAAGCCTGAATCTGTTCAATTATCAATTGATGCTAAAGGTCAAATTTTTTGGAATAGTACCCCTATCGATTTGGCAACTTTTGATGGCTATGCTGAAAAGGCTGCACAAAAGGATCCACAACCAGAAATTAATCTGCGTGCAGATAAGTCAGTCAAGTATGAATATGTAGCGCAAGTGCTGGCGGCATCGCGCCGGGCAGGTTTGACGAAATTAGGTTTTGTAACCGAACCGAATTAAGTCAACTCAATGGTTTTTTGCGGGAACGCACTTCTCTTCGTAAGACTTGGTGCCCTCGCCTAAATTCGCTCCCAAGATACCGCCCTTAATCGTTTCTACTTTTTTCAGTATTCCAGTAGATCGATTAATTGTCATTTGCGTAAAGACTGAACCAGCAGGGTAAGCGATGTTCCCAATCGTCTCTGGATCAAAGTGCGCCTCAATCAAAATCACAACGCTAGAGTCAGTAATCACAACACTCTTAACTTCCTGATGGCCGCCTGAATCTGACTGATCTAAATCGCGGTCGTCCAAGTAGACTTTGGCTTTCTTGGATGCAAAAGCTGGAGCAATCCTCATTGCATATTGCTCCGAGTAATCCTTCTCCCATCGCTGACAACTATAAAGAATTGGCTCAATAGCGAAACTCAGAGACGAATATGTCGTCAGAGTAAAAAAGAGGATGAAGAGTTTTCTAATCAAGATCTTGATGGTGAAAAGAATCAATCGATTGGTGCCCGAGGCCGGAATCGAACCGGCACGACTTTTTTGAGTCGGCAGATTTTAAATCTGCTGTGTCTACCGATTTCACCACTCGGGCCCGCACTAACAGTAACTGCCGCGCTATTTAAATCAAGACAGTCAAAATTTTAGCATGCAAGCGTAAATTGACCCTCAGAAGTGGTGCGGATAAGGGCTCGAGGCTGAAGTTGACTGATTTTTTAGCAAAACCACTAAACTATTCCTCATGAAATTTGCCCTCAAATCCATCAAGATACCTTTTGTCATCCGGATTGGACTGTGGATTGTGGGTGCAGGCTTGTTATTTATGGCTATCGCGGCACTGGTTTATCTGCTTTCCGCTCATACCGCGCCCTCTGGAAAACGCACCATCAAAAGCCTCGGGGATAACGTTGTCATCACCTTTGATGAAAGTGATATCCCGCATATCAAGGCCAAAAGCCCTACCGACGCCTTTTTTGCCTTAGGTTATTTGCATGCCAGCGAACGCTCTTGGCAATTAGAAATGAATCGACGCATCGCCAGTGGACGCCTTTCTGAAATCTTAGGAAGCGATACCGTTCCTATTGATCGTTTTATCCGCACGCTTGGAATCAAGCATGCGGCCGAACAGCAGTTTGATCGTTACCCGATTGCCGCTAAGCGCCTGCTTCAAGCCTATGCCGATGGAGTCAATGCTGGCAATACCCAATTGGGCTGGGCACTGCCTGTCGAATATTTTCTAACTGGCTCTAAACCAGGTCATTGGTCCCCAACTGATAGCGTAGCGTGGATGCTAATGATGGCCTATGACTTAGGCGGAAATTGGCAAAAAGAATTGCAACGCCTTGAGCTGTCTGAATTTTTAAGCACTAAGGAAGTCTGGGATGTTGTAGAGCCCTACACCGCTGATGAGCTCGTGAGCAATATGGATTTTGCAAAGATGTATCGGGATATGAATGTCTTTAACCCCACACCATCTATCCGAGGCACAAGATCTCAAAACCTTCCCTCAACCGAGCTGGCGGTAACTGATCTTGGTGGAAGTAAAGATGGCCTTGGGTCAAACAATTGGGCAATTAGTGGCAAACATACAGTGAGTGGAAAACCCCTTCTGGCAAATGATCCCCATCTTGGCCTCTCTACCCCTGCCGCTTGGTATTTTGCCCATCTGGACGCTCCAGGCCTTAATGTTATTGGCGCTACCCTTCCAGGAATCCCGGCCGTAGTTCTTGGTCACACTGAAAAATATGCATGGAGCTACACAAACACCGGCCCAGATGTTCAAGACCTATATATAGAGCAATTGGATCCTAAAAACCCAGGAATGTACCGCGGCCCAGATGGCCCACTGCCTTTTAAGGTTCGCCAAGAGATTATTGATATCAAGGACGCTCCACCCCTCCGGTTTTTAGTTAAAGAAACGCGTCATGGCCCAGTGATCTCAGACTCATATGCGCGCGCTAAAAGAGCCATTGATACCGATAAGTTCGCCTTGGCACTGCGTTGGACTGCGTTTGATCTCAAAAACCAATCTGTTGCAGCCTTACTGGAAATGAATCAGTCTGCTGATCTTGATAGTTTTAAACAGGCTCTTCGTAAAAACTATGCCCCCATGCAAAACGTTGTCATGGCCGATACCGAAGGGAATATTTCCTACCAAGCTGCTGGGGTTGCGCCTCAAAGAACTCTGCATCAAGGCCTGTATGGCGTTGCTCCAGCCCCAGGCTGGGACAAGCAGTATGACTGGACTGGTTATGTTCCTTACGACCACTTACCTACCAGCAATAATCCAGAGCAAGGTTGGATTGCTACCGCCAATCAAAAAATCATTGCTGAAAATGATCCAAATCCCTTAACGGCTGACTGGGAAGCGCCAACCCGTTATGACCGCATTGTGGATCTGATTAAATCCAAATCAACACATGATTTAGATTCAATGAAAACCATGCAAGCCGACACCCTTTCTTTAGGGGCAACGCCACTACTTGAACTTTTCCTCTCTAGCAAACCCACTCATCCACTAGGACCCCAAGCGCTTGAGCTAATTAAAGGCTTCGATGGAAATATGAAGGGGGATAGTACAGCCGCCCTAATCTTCAACGCCTGGGCTGATCAACTCACTCAAAATGTTTTCTCGCGTCTTAGCTATTTATTTACCGAGAACTACGGCTCTCGTAATTTTAGAGTGCCATTAATTCGTTTAGTAAAAGACCCCAACAGCACATGGTGCGACAACCCGGCAACTCCAGCAATTGAGAATTGCGCAGAATCCTCTAATGATGCTTTTAATAAAGCTCTGGATCAACTCAGTGCGCAATTTGGAAGCAACCCCAAAAACTGGGTTTGGCAAAATGCCCATGTGGCAGTTTCTGAGCATAGACCCTTTAGCAAGGTGCCTGTATTGGGGAGTCTTTTTAACCTCACGCAACCCATTCCAGGAGATAGTTTTACTATCAATATAGGCCGCTTGGAATTATTGCGCGCGCCAAATCCTTTTGAGACTAAGCAGGCTGCCAGCCTTCGCGCTATTTACGATCTGTCTGACCTTGAAAAATCCCTGTTTATTTACCAAGCCGGCCAATCTGGCTGGGTTCAAAGCAAGCTTTATCGCAATATGGGGCCGCTATGGGCTAAGGACGAGTACCTACCCCTCCAAATGAAGCCAGAAAACATCACCCGGCAACTAGACCTTAACTTTAAGTAATCACCTCTCCAGGAAGTTTAGAATGAGGTCTAAATACCCTGAAATGATTTAATTCCTTCCAATTACTTTATTTAATTTAATAGCGCCATGAAAAAATTCACTACCTTAGTCCTTCTTACCTCCTCCCTTGTTGCCCTCCCTGTGAGCAATTGCTTAGCTGCTTGGCAAGAGCTTGGTGCAAATGAACGCATGTCTGTTTATGTAGATGTGGATACCCTAAAAGCAGATGGAGATAAGGCACAGATTTTGTCGATGTTGGACTTTAAAAAACCAGGGCAAAATCCAAAGTCCAAAGAGACAGTAAATTCTATTGTTGGTATCAATGAGTACAACTGCAGCAATGTGACCTATCGCCCTATCGAATATAAAGAATTCGCAGGAAACAAAGGTAACGGTAAACTCGTTTCAGATAACAAAACACCGGATAGTCAATATGAAGCTGTTGTGAATGACTCATGGACAGCGGGTGTATTTAATGTGGCTTGCCGTAAAAAGTAAGCTCTTCAGCCCAGGAAGTAAACCAAGCCTTGTGGCTTGGTTTTTTCTTTTCAGCGCCCTATTTTTATTAAATGGATGTGCCGCCCCCTTCTTTGTGGCGCTTGGAAGTAGCACTACGGCTGCCGCAAGCTCTGTGGGCACAGCCGCCACGGCTGCTGCCATTGCCAATCCCTCTACTGCCGCCAGCCTGGCATCGTCCATGACTACCGGCAAATCCCCGCTTGAGCATGCGGCCTCAGCTGCGACCAAAAAAGACTGTAATTTCTTCCATGTAATAGGGCCTAAGCCAATTTGTGAAGATATTCCCGTCCCCACTGTTCGGGACCACAGTACACCTTATCCCGGGCCAGCAGATGCAATTGAGCAAAATACAGTACAAAGCGCAGATCAACGCTCTACTAATTAGAGCCGGGAACCCCCATTCAGCGTCAGCAGTCTAAAATCGCCCTATAAGAGTATTTATACCCAGAAATCTGAAATATTGAAGCTATGACCCCAGAAAACTATTACCTCACCCTAACCTGTCCCAATAAGCCGGGAATTGTTGCCGCCGTCTCGACATACATCTTTCAAACGGGTGGCGATATTGAGGAAGCGCAACAATTTGATGACAAGGCCTCAAAACGCTTTTTCATGCGCGTGAGCTTTAGCTGCCCAGTAGATGCCAAGACTTTAAAGGAAGGGTTTGAAGAGATTGCCAAACAGTATGAGTTAACTTGGCAATTGCGAGCAGTAAAAGATCTAAAGCGCGTCTTAATCATGGCTTCCAAGCTTGACCATTGCTTAGTGGATCTCCTTTACCGCTGGCGGATTGGCGAATTGCCAATGATCATTTGCGGGATTGTATCGAACCATCCCCGTGAGGTGTATTCCACAATTGACTTTGCTGATATTCCCTTTTATCACCTGCCAATTACCCCAGAAACTAAGGTTGCTCAAGAAACTCAGCTTCTTGAAATTATCGAAGAGTCTAAAGTCGATATGGTTGTTCTGGCCAGATATATGCAAATCCTATCTGACGATCTCTCAACAAAGTTGTCAGGTCGTTGCATCAACGTTCACCACTCTTTCTTGCCGAGTTTTAAAGGTGCAAAACCTTATCATCAGGCGCATGCACGCGGCATTAAATTGATTGGAGCGACAGCGCACTTTGTGACCAGTGACCTAGATGAAGGTCCCATCATTGAACAAGACGTAACAAGAGTCACGCATGGCGATGCTCCCGAAGATTTGGTTCGCAAAGGTCGAGACTTAGAGCGCACAGTTCTCTCTCGTGCGCTGCGTTGCTACTTGCAGGATCGCGTTTTAATTAACGGCGCAACTGCCGTTGTTTTCTCAGACTAATACCCAATAAGCAAACAGATGAGGCTCATCGCATGATCTCTGGTCTTGTTCAAATCTTGCTTTTTCAAAGCTTGGGAGAGCTCGTATCAAAATTCGCTTTGCCCACTCTACCCGGTCCAGTCATAGGATTGGTACTTCTGGTTATTTGGCTAGTATTGCGTAAGGGAATTAATGAGGATTTAGCAATAGTGGCCGATGGCTTTAGCCGCTACTTAGGCTTGCTCTTTGTACCCGCTGCAGTAGGTGTAGTCTTGTTTCTCCCCCAATTAAAAGCCAATGCGCTAGCGATTGTGAGCGCCTTGATTGGAAGCGTCATTCTGACGATTGGGGTAAGCGCATTTGTAGTCAGATTCATGAACAATGTTTTGAGTAGCAAGGCAAGCGATGAGTGAAAAACATTCCATTGTAGAAATCTGGGTTTACCTTTCCGGTAGCCCGCTCTTTGCGCTTTTCCTGACCTTGGCCGCCTATCAGGCTGGACTTTGGATTTATAAAACCTCTAAACAAAATCCTTTGGCCAATCCAGTCGCGATTGCCATTTTGCTGGTAGCTTGCATTATTCAGTTTATTGAAATGCCCTATTCCACCTACTTTGAGGGTGCTCAATTTATCCACTTTTTATTAGGTTCTGCTACCGTTTCTTTAGCGATTCCCATTTACCGTGGCTTGGCAAGTCTAAAAGGACGCTCACTTCCATTGCTGGTTTCATTAATTGCTGGCAGCTTGGTTTCCATCTTTAGTGCAGTCAATATTGCCCGCCTATTTGGGGCTGATGCCAGCATTACTGGAGCGATGTATCCAAAATCTGTAACAGCACCTATCGCCATGGGTATCGCCGAGCGCATTGGTGTTTCGCCTACGCTAACAGCTATTTTTGCAGTGAGCACAGGCATTTTAGGTGCAATTTTGGCCCCCTTTATTCTGAATGCCCTTGGTATGAAGGCATGGTGGCAAAGGGGTTTTGCCATTGGTATTGGCGCCCACGGTATCGGCACATCTCGTGCCTTTAGTATCCACCCTGAGGCAGGGACTTACGCCAGCTTAGCAATGGGAATGAATGGGGTTATTAGCGCGGTAGCCATCCCCATCATTTACCACCTCTTTAATTGATTTCTCTAAAAATCAACCATTAAGCGATCTAGGCTGTAGAGTTGGGCAAGCAATTCATATAAAAGCGCTTTACCTCTTGGTCGCAACTCACATCTTTAGGTTGGATAGGACGTTCCAGCGTAATACCCTCAATTGAGGTGCAGCGACTTAGTGCCACATAAACCTGTCCAGAAGCAAATGCACCCGACGAAAGATCAACCTTCACCTTCTCCAAGGTTTTTCCCTGGCTTTTGTGAATGGTTACCGCCCAAGCAAGCATTAGGGGAATCTGTACAAACGTTCCAATAATTTGCGGGGAAATTTTTCCGGTCATCATGTCATGATCGTAACGATAAGACTCCCACTGATGTCCTTTGACTTCAACCGTATTGGCATACGGCCCGTTTTGAACCATGACTTTAACGGTATCAGGAAGAAGTTCACGAACCACTCCAATCGTTCCGTTTACCCAACGTTTTGGAAAGCCGCTATCCGTTGCAGTGAACATCACGCGAGCACCTACCTTCAAAGCAAGATTGTTAGGTGATGGTAGATTACGCTCGTCCACATTGAACTTGCCAGTAGTTTGGCCCACATAGACTTTGGCATCTGTAATGATTGCACGCAATCCGGCGTAATTGATCTGATCAGCCCTTGCATTAGTCGTTGTTAGGGTAATGGTTTGCTCATCTAATTCTTGATCTTTTTGAAAGCACTGGGCATTGAGAATCTCCAACGCCTCTTCAATATCCTGATTGATACGAATGCGATTTAGGAGTCCTGCAAAATGTACGTCTTTTTGGCGAAAGATTTTTGATAGCTCTACCATGGTCACATCCTTACGATGCAAGGCCATGGCGCAAAAGAAGTACGGGCCCTCATATCCCCGCCCTGCCAAGACTTCCATATCGGCATTGGAAACCACTGGCGGTAACTGAAATAAGTCACCGACAAACATTACCTGAATACCCCCAAAAGGCTGACTCTTATGAGGTCCATTAGCCCTTAAGAATAAGTCCATAGCATCGACTACATCTGTGCGGACCATGGATACCTCATCAATGATGAGCAGACGGATATCTTTATAAAGACGCTTGTCTTTTAATGGCTTGATATCTTCTTCAGGAAAGATCAAGCGTGGAGGCAATCTAAAAAAGGAATGAATGGTCACTCCCTTCACTTGCAAGGCGGCTACCCCTGTAGGCGCTACAACTACGACATTTCCAGGGATATTTTCACGAAGATAGCCGATCAGAGTTGTTTTACCCGTTCCAGCCTTACCACTGACAAAGATATAGGGATCGTGACGCTCAATGGCGTCGATAACCGCCTGATAATCCGGGGTGATTTCGATTTCGGAGGATTCAATTACTGCAGGAGTAGTCATCCCCCTATTGTTTCATGGAGCGAGAACTTTAGTGAACAGTATCCTCGGCTACCTTCCAGCCGCCACCTAGAGCAACATAAAGGGCAACGGTATCTTGGTATCTTTGGGCCAATGCTTGTAAATAGGCAATACTCGCCTGGTGATATTGAACATCGGCCACTAAAACACTTAAGTAATCCACTAATCCAGCGTTGTAACTGACTTGCTGCAATTTCAAGGCATCGGCAGCATAACGTCTCGCATCTGATTGCCCCTGCAAAGCCTGAGCATCATGCTCAAGCGCAGTAAGGCAATCAGCTACCTGTGAAAATGCTGCCAATACAGTTTGTCGATAAATAGCTTGGGTTTGTTGATAGGCATCTATAGCAGCCTGCTTTGCGTAATAAAGACTACCGCCAGCAAAAATAGGGATATTGATGCTTGGTCCAATTGTCCAAAACTCTTGACTAGACCCCGATAAGCTAGCAAAGGAGTTATTAGCCACACCATAGCCTGCATTTAAGGAAATACTGGGGTACATATTCGCAGTTGCCACACCCACATCAGCACTTGCTACATGCATTTGCGCCTCAGCAGCCAGAATATCTGGTCTGGCTCTGACCAGCTCCGATGGAAGGCTAACTGGAATATCTGATGGTAAGGTGAGGCTTTCCAAGGTGATATCGGAAAGATTTACATGGGAAGGATCAAGCCCCTCCAATACTGCAAGTAAATGTTCTGCCTGACTGACGCGTTGACGCAATGGCGCAATGGAAGCTTCGTTGCTGGCAATCAACGTTTGAATACTCAACACCGTTGCATAGGCAGCCGTACCCCCTGTTACCTGGGCTTGTGCGACTTTTAGCTGATCTTTTTCAAGAGCAATTAATTCTTCTGTGGATTTTATTTGCTCAAGATAGGCTGCTCGCGCAATACTGGTATTGACCACATTAGCAGACAATATTAAATAGGCAGCATCAGTCGAGTATTTTTGAAAATCTACCTGCGCCCGTAAAGCTTCGACTTGGCGTCTTTCACCACCAAACACGTCTAAGACATAGCTGACATTTGCGCTGGCGGTCGATAAGTTAAATATCGACCCAGAGTTAGGCAATCCAGACTGGATAGGAGCTAGAGAATTGCGTGATGCACCTAGTCTTGCCGATACCTGTGGAAAGAAAATCCCATATCCCGCCCGCAATAAATCCTGGCTTTGACGCAGATTTGCTTCAGATGCCTGCAGGGATGCATTTTGCTTAAGCGCCTCATCAACGATTGTATTTAATGAATCGGCTTTAAACATTTCCCACCAGCGAGAGTCACTGATTGTTCCCGAGAGAAGACTTTGAGATCTTCCATCGGCTGTCAGAGCCTCTTTAGGCAAACCATTCTTTAAATAAGCAGCATTTTGGGGCGGCGATGGGGAGACGAAATCTGGGCCAACAGCGCAAGCAACAAGGCTAGCGCTGATCAAGAGAAAAACAAGGATACGTTTTTTACTTAGCACCACGTTTACCTATATACACATCGACCAATTGACCTGGATATATCGTCATATCCTTTGGTTGATCAAAGCTAAAAATCACCGGAAGAACTCGGACATCTACCCGCTCGGTTCTTTGGTTGGATAGTTCAATTTTTGGCGAAACATTGGGCTGAAAGCGCACAATTTTTAAAGGGATTTTTAAAGTCGATCCACGAAGGAACATATAGGCCTCGATATCTCCAGCTGAAGGAAGCCTTTGTAACAGTACCTCATCAACATAGCAACGAACTGCCATAGCCTGACCAACAGCGCCCATTACCAAAATAGGAGTATTTTGCTGAGTATAGGTGTCATAGACGCCCTGAGCAGAAACATAACTTCCAACGGCAGTATTAATGGAGATAATTTTTCCAGCTGCTAGTGCGTTGATATGGTATTTGGCTAGCAGGCTTGCAGCAGTTTCATATTGCTTTTGAGTGACTTCTAAATTTGCCTTAGCAAGGCCAACGGCATCTTTAGCACTATCTAACGCATCTTTACTGACCGCCCTTGGATCAATATCCGCAGCTGATTTTTGCTTTTGATAAGCATCTTCTACCGTTTTTAGAGATGCGCGAGCTGCGCCGATTTGCGCCTTTGCTTGCTGGGTAGTGGCTTTTTGTACTGAGTCATCAATTGTCAGCAAAAGTGTGTTCGCATTAACCTCTTGACCCTCTTTTACCAAGATCTGGTTTACAGTGCCGGCAACCTCTGGATAAATATTGATATTAGAACCGCTTGCCTGCAAGGTTTCAATAATGCCTTCTGCATAAATACCATTTTCATAGGGATTGGATGCCGGTGTAAAAGCCGGAGGCAAAGGATTTTGTTTCCTACCCCAGTAATAGGCAGTACTGATTGCAAGTAACACTCCAAAAATAGCCAGGCCTATGATGAGTCTATTTTTCATGAGCAACTCTTTCTATTCCAATCACTTTTCCATCTTCCATTTTCATTATCGCATCAGCATATTCAAATATACGACTATCGTGGGTCACAATAATGATGCATCGATTCGGATTTAAAACTTCGGTTTTAACAAACTCAAGAATTTTTCTACCAGTGTCACCATCTAGAGATGCCGTTGGTTCATCAAAAATCAGAATGTCCGGCTGAGCCGCTATCGCCCTAGCGATTGCAACCCGTTGCTGCTCACCGCCACTTAATTTCATCGGGGGAAGATCCGCTTTATTCTTCAGACCCACAATATCCAAATACTTCCGAGCGGTATCGATAGCCTCAGACCAATTTACCCTTCTGAGAATTAAAGGAATCGCTACATTCTCAGCTGTAGTGAGGCGGGGAAAGAGATGGAAGTCTTGAAAAACAAAGCCAATTTTATTTAAGCGAAAATCCGCCAGCTCATTTGAGGACAGCTTCCACAAATCTTTTTCGCTGACGAAAACTTCACCAGCATTAGGTTTTAGTATTCCAGAGATCATACTCAGTAATGTCGTCTTTCCACTACCAGATGGCCCAACGATGAACAGCATCTCACCTGCTAGAGCCTCGAAACTGACATCTCTTACAGCAAATGTTTTGGACTCCCCCTCACCAAACCATTTGTCTAAATGACTGGCTTTTAAGGCGACCTTACCAACCATACCAACCATACCGACCTTACTCATCTAGCCCCTAAAAATATCAAATGGTTGAATTTGCAATACTTTTCTAATGCTGATGTAACTCGAAAAAATGGCAATGATCACAACCAATACAAAAGCAAGACTTAAATTTGTATAGGTCACTTGGGCCGCATAATCAGGCATTCTGAGTTTGGCCAAAATCATGGCAGTCGTGGCTAATCCAACCCCTATGCCATACCCCAGCAGGCAGGTAAAGGTAGATTGAATCATGATCATCATCACTAACTCTCGACCTTTCGCCCCAATGGCTTTAAGGGCGCCAAACTTGTCCAAGTTCTCAATCACAAAGCTATAAAAGGTCTGCCCAGAAATGGAGAGCCCCACTATAAAACTGATGATTGTCATGATCAGCACATTCATACCCAAACCCGTTTTAAATTTGTAAAAATCAGATATCTTTTTCGTGAACTGAGCACGAGTTAAAGCCTGATAACCCAGCGCTTTGATTTGGCTTTGAATATAGGGAATATCGGCCACTGACTTGGGCTCAACCAAGACAAATGACATCGTAAAGCGAGATGAAGGAATATAAGTTTTGGCTCGGTTGTAGGTCGTATAAAGAGTTGGCACTCCAAATAAACCAGATTGTGGAACTTGTGCAATGCCTACAATTCGACCGCGATGATCATTGATTTCAAACTCGGTACCCATTTCAGGATTTTCAAGCTTGTCATATTCCGCATCTTTAACAACTAAGAATCCATTTTCAGCGAAGATATCTTCTATCTTGCCTTGAAGTAAAAAAGGTCGACCAAATAAAGTGGCATCATCCAGTCCAATAACATTGACACCTTGATAGGTGCCATCATGCAACTTCACCATAGCGCCACCAAAATAAATGGGCTCAGCGTGTTTTACCCCATTAATGCTTTTTGCAAAATCGAGCACATAATCGGGCATGGGAATACTGCTTGAAACATTATTCACAGCAGGATCGAGCACCCATATTTGAGCGCCTACATTTTCAACGGAAGAAGATGCTCTCAAAAGAATACCGGAGAACATCGACATCATCATAACCATTAAGAAAACGGCAAAAGTGATGCCCGTTAATAGGGCAAAAAACTTGCCCCGATCATTCATCAGTAGCTTTAACGCCAGCTTAAAAATACCGCCCATTTATAAGTCCCTATACATAACTCCATCTTAACTTCATTACGCTTTCTAATACTATTTTTGATGCTTTGGTAGTGGCGACCAAACAGGTCTTGTATCTGCATGAGATTGAATGACTACAAGATAGCGCCCAGGAGTGCTTGTTGGAATACGATCCTTACGTAGCACCCAATAATTAAGCCCTTTTTCAACTCCTGCATCGTAGTCAAAATCCAAAAGGCCATAACGATCAATAAACGTATTCACAGCAGCTGGAATGCGAATACACCCCTTAGACCTAGGAACCCCTAAAAGGTTTTCTGCCAAATCGGGATCAGTGGAATGCATTTGCAAGCGCATCATCATCTTTTCACCATTACCCCAACCACGTGCCTCCTCAACCCAGCCAAAGTCGTAAACCCTCAAGCCCTTTTCCCCATAACCCTTAAATCCAAATTCATTCTTGGTTCCCTCAGCACGAAAATCAGGGTTATCTAAGGAATGATTAAAAACTCCTAAAGGCGTTAAAAAGTGGTCGAAGGTTCCTGGCAATCCTGTTGAAACTGGCGCCGCCCCAATCAACTGCCATGTGTTCTTGCCATCACCCCAAAAAATCATCACAAGCTGAATATTAGGATTACGATCGGCCAAAACAATATATTGCGGACCGTCAAGTAAAGAGCCTGAGCTCTGTAAACTTTCATTCAATGAATTCGCATATAAAGTTACCACCTCTGGAGGCAGAGCTAAATGACTGGTAACGGTCTTTATAAACTCGATCTTTAAATCATTTGGCGAAAGTTCTACAGAGCCAGCACTAGAAAATGGAATAGAAAAAACAAATAGCAAGCATAAATTTCTAAAAATATTTTGATTTAAAACAATAAATCTAAGGTGTAAATAAAAGCTGAGAATCAATAAACTAAAACTCCATTTATTGTTATTTTTGGTAGCACTATGAATGGTGTAATTAACCATTACCCATTGTTTCACGAACAGATCAATAAACCACAAATCTAATTCACGTAACTGTAAATATTTAAGCTAATATTATCAGGATAGAGAGGTAAAAAATGACTAATTTAACTAAAGTCTTCAAGAAAAATGATAGCGGTGTTGCTGCTGTTGAATTTGCACTGATTCTCCCGCTATTAATGTGGGTACTGTTTGGCATCGTTAATTATGGAATATTGCTCTACGATCAAGCCGTCATCACCAACGCTGCTCGTGAGGGGGCCAGATGGGGCAGTATCAATACAAGCGCAACCATTGCTTGTGGACCTAATTCTGTAACTGGAAATGGAGACCCATGCGAAGTTGCCAATAGCTATACCAATGCCAATTTGATTACTTTCGGCTCAAGTACAAGCTCTTTGACATCTGCATCAGGCGCTGGAACGGCCGGAACCACTGTTAGCGTAACAGTTACTTATACCTTTACTGCAATTGGGTGGCTTCTCTATAGCAATACCAATAACTTAAGCGCAACCTCAGTGATGTACCACGAATAACCTATTTAGTGGGTCATATAGCTACCCAATATCACTGAAGCAATTTCACTTTACCCGAGCTTAAATTAATGTTTTGACATGGATCTGGAGAAGTCGATGCAGTCATATTTCCCCTTAAATCCATCGAATTAGCATACAAACTTCCCATAATGATGAAAGATGTTGGGGAACCTCTGAAAATGAAATTGGTATTTGGTAACTGAGTCTTTCCGGTGAGACTGATATTGTTACCCGTTCCAGCCACATCGATCGTGTAAAGAGTATTTGTAAGGGACAAAGGTTGATAAATGACCATGCCCCCGCCAACCGTTCCACAAGTTGAAGACCCGTCGCTACTATTTAAAGTGACTGATCCACTCAGGGTAAAAGGCTGATCTACCCCAACAATAATCGTTACAGGAGCCCCTGGTAGATTAGCTAAAGTAATACCCTGATTATTAAAGCCACCATTGAAATAATAGACACCGCTCATATTTACTTGAGTTCCACAAGCATTCAGATTCACAGGAGCAGCATAGGTACCCGAAGGCAAAGAACAGCCTGAGGCATATACCTTAGACGCAGGAGGAGTGGGAGGAACGTAGGCTGGGGGTATCGGCTGAGGCAGACTACTACTCGTGACAGCGGGAGTACAGCTTCCACAACTGTTTGTTGAGTTGTTATAAGCAGTAATGGTTGCGCCAGATGCAGTTGCATCGATACCAGAAGAATTTGTAGTGGAAATTCCACCGCCATCCGATACTGACCCACCCGTTACGGTCATGATGTTTGTACCGTTCATTCTGATGGTATCTCTAATAATTAAGACATCAGCAATAATTGGCGTCCCAGCTATTGCTGTCTTGCTGAGATCAAAAGAATTAATACCAAACAGAGGTAAAAAATAGGTATTCCAGGTATTGGCAGCAGATGCTGACACACAATTCTTTTGTGTATTTGTATTGGGGCAAGTTACAGGATTGGTGGTGGTTATTACAAAACCGTAAGGATTGGTAAGAGGGTAATTATCTCCAGTGGAGTTGCAAGTTAAGTAATTACTTGCGCAAACCAGTGCCTCGGCATCGGCAACACTTTGTAATTGGGCTTGGCGCATATATACAAATCCAAAGTCAATTGCAAAAGCGGCAAAACCTAAAAGGATAATTAAAACAATAGCCACGATAGGAAGGCCTGCACCCTCCTCTGAACGGAACTGAAAAATCTTGTTAATGGATTTAATCTTCATTATTAATAATCCTATTCCCAATTGTTCTTTTTAGATAGCTAGAGTTGATAAACGAATCCATGACGAATCCATGACAAGTTCATAGCCAATTAAAAAGCATCACCTATGGAGCGATTGGTTATATACAACACCGTAAACCCAAAAATAAAGTAAAAAAGATAGGCACCCATTAATAAATTTTCAACAGAATATGATTGAAGAAAAATGGGTTGCACAAAAAAATACAGCAAAGGTGCAGTTAAGGCAGTAAAAACCATGGCATAAATAAAGGCTGAACCGGTCGAATACAGTGCTACCTGCATACGCCCCTGTTTCGCTTTATTGGTAATCTGATTTTTATACTCGATTGAAGAGAAGTATTGCTTTTGTTCTTGATCAGCAATCACTAAGCGCGCTTTATACGCCTTCATATTCTCAGCCTGAATAAATGATTCCTCCAATGACTTTGAATAAGCATCCATTCCGTAATAGATTGGCTTCTTACAATGCGTACATTGGCTTAGAACAACTTGACTATCGATATAAGCACCGCAATGAGGGCAGTTCATTTTTTATAGCCCATTGTGAATTTTACGAAGCTGGCCATACCTTTGCCTAACGCGCCATTTATTAAAGCCAATGAGGTGACTATAGGCTAGCTACCCATGAATCACTTGCTCGCCGCTGCAGAAATTGGGGCCAAGGACTTTTCTATTTTGATTACAGCGGGCCCCAATAAAACCACCATTAATGCTGGGAAAATACAAACAATCAGCGGAATAGTCATCTTGACTGGTATTTTTGCAGCCTGCTCTTGAGCAAGAAGAGAACGTTTCTCACGTAAACCGTCCGCATAAACGCGTAGTGCGTCAGCAACACTGGTACCAAAATGTTCAGTTTGTATCAACATAGACACTAGCGCATGAATATCTTCAACACCTGTCCGTAATGCAAGATTAGATAAAGCCTTTTCACGTGTAGCACCGGTTCTCAACTCAAGATTTAATATATGAAATTCTTGAGCCAGAGCTTTACTCTCAATTTGAAGCTCTCTTCCAACCCGCTCAATGGCAGCATCCAAGCCCAAGCCAGCATTTACGCAAACCCTCATTAGGTCCAAGGCATTTGGCAGGCTTTCAAATATTTTTTTCTTTCGATTCTTGGTAACCCGATATAACCAAAAATCAGGAACGTAGTATCCAATGCCAGACAATAAAACTGCTATTGATAGTGCGCTTAAAAAAGAACTATCCCTACGGAATACCAAAACAAATAAGACGTAAAGAACGGGCACGGCAAAAGTAAAGGCCGTCTTAAATCCAAAGAAAAATAAGGCATCAAGCTCTCTGTAATAACCAGCAGACATAAAGCGATTGCGAATTTGAGAGTTCTCCCACTCCTCATCGGGCATTGAGTAATGAATTAATTTAGAGAGAATTCGTCTTGCGGTTAACTCAAGGCGTGACTTATGCGGCTCCAATTCATTAACAATATCAATATGAATGTTATTTAAACGTCTTTGAATTAAATGACTTCCAAGATAGCCCAAAACTATGTAATAACACACGCTAGTAAAGAAAATAAACATCGCTAAAAAAATGAGGATACGAATAAGTTCCATATAACTACCTTTAAGCCCTTATCTTTGCCATACGTTGCATCCAGCCAATCCCGAAAAACATCAATACCAAGCCGTAACCCACCATTGATCTTCCAGCAGGCTCTTTCCATAAAACACTCACAAATTCAGGGCGTATGAGGGCCATGGCTAATCCAACAACGAATGGCAGAGCACTTAAAATCCATGCGGACGCCCTAGCCTCTGATGTCAAAGCGTGCAATATCATTTTTGATTTCAACCGCTCGCGGGTTAAGGAAGCAACACCTTTAATTAAGCTGGATAAATTTCCCCCAATTTCTTGGTTGATAAATACTGCCACAGCAAAATAACGCATTTCAGCACAGTTAATGCGGGTAGATAAATCCGCCATGGCATGCTGAACCGACCTTCCAAAATTAATCTCCTGAAACGCTCGCTGAAACTCTGATCCAATGGGTTCTTGAGCCTCACTTGATGCGAGTTGTAATGACCCAATAAAGGTATGACCTGCTTGCATTGCTCTTGAGATGAAATCCAATATCTCGGGGAGTTGTCGCTCAAGCTTAGCTTGACGCTGACCAAGCTTAATCCACATAACGATAATAGGAAGAAACGCGATAATGAAAGAGATGGATATCACCAACAAAAAAGGAGCATCTAACTTTTCCAAAATATAAGCTGGTATGACTACTAACAAAATTAGCAACAAGATAAACTGATCGCAACGCATCGACCAGTTAAGTTTCAATATAGAATCGTGAAAATAACGCGCTACCCTCACCTTCAATAACAACGCATTTAAGTGGGCATTATTACTGAGAACAGCTGCATTATTTTTCTGAAGCGGGGTCATTGGATCTGCACTGGAGATCACTGCTAGACGTTTATCAATGCGCGCCCTCATCCTTCCGTAGCGCATTTTCCAAAAGGAATAGAGCGCATACGCCATACCCACAAAAAATATGGTGAATGAAAACAGCGAGAAGATAAACCGCAAACTCATTTAGCGATCCTTAACCCTATTAGGATCAAATAAGTAATCTGCTAGTGGGGCTCCACGAGCTTGTAAGCGATCGGCAAATTTAGGTCTAATGCCCGTTGCTCTGAAATGGCCCAACACAGTTCCATCAGGAGCAACGCCAGTCTGATCAAAGCAAAATATCTCTTGCATGGTGATGATGTCACCTTCCATACCAGTAATCTCTTGAAGACTAAGGACTTTTCTTCGGCCATCGCTCAAACGAGCTACCTGAACTATGACCGATATACCAGAAACGATTTGTTGACGTAGGGCCTTAGGGGCAACACTGATACCCGCTAAGCCGACCATATTTTCGAGTCGGGTCAAGGCATCTCTTGCGGTGTTTGCGTGAATAGTAGTTAAAGAACCTTCATGACCGGTATTCATTGCCTGAAGCATATCGATGACTTCAACACCCCTCACCTCACCAACAATAATGCGATCAGGTCGCATCCGTAAGGTGTTTTTCACCAATGCGCGCTGACTAACTTCACCCTTACCTTCGATATTGGGTGGACGAGTTTCCAACCGGACCACATGAGGCTGCTGAAGCTTCAACTCAGCAGCATCTTCAATAGTAATGATCCGTTCGTTATCGGGAATAAATCCTGACATCACATTCAATAAGGTCGTTTTGCCGCTACCTGTTCCGCCCGAGATCAACATATTGGTTTTCACTTTTACTAAAGCGCCAATAATGAGGGCCATATCACTGGTCATCGAACCATACTCAATGAGGTTTGAGACGGTTAGTGGTACTTCTGAAAATCGACGAATAGATAGTGCTGGACCATCCAATGCTAGAGGTGGAATGATGGCATTTACACGTGAACCATCTGGTAGACGAGCATCAACCATCGGACTAGACTCGTCAATGCGACGCCCTACTCTCTCGACAATTTTCTCGATGACTTTTAACAAATGTGCGTCGTTATCGAATTGAACCTTCGTGCGCTCTAGACGACCTTTTCTTTCAACAAAGATAGTCTTGTAGTTATTCACCAAAATATCAGAAATCGTTGGATCTGAAATCAAAGGTTCAATAGGTCCAAGTCCAATAATCTCATTTTGGATTTCATAGACTAATTGAGCTAGGTTATCCTCACCAATAACAATCTGATCTTGTTCGACGATCTTTTTAATACAAGTCTTCAGATAAATCTTTAAATCTAAATCAGTCATGTGATCTACGATAGATAGATCAATGGTCTTTAGTAGGCGTTCATGCAATGTTGCCCGAAGACCGGCGCCTTGCTTAAATGCTATATCAGTTGCCGTCTTTTCATTCGGGAAGCCAGGCTCCCGAGTAAGATCGTTTTGAATGCGCTCGCGTAATGACATTTCTCAAACTCCTAAAATCATGAGAGCAACTTTTTAAACCAAGGAATAACCGAATTCCCTTTCACGTCAATTTCAGCAATATTGCTCGCCATAGCAACAAACGCTTTACTTAAGGGAATATTCGGTTGTAATTTTTCAATCGGGATGCCAGTGTTAACCGACTCCGTAGCATTTAAGAAGTCATTCGGGAAAACCCATTCAATCGGCTTTTGCAGTGCTTCTTCCATCTTATCGAGCGAGATCGTTACCGCTTTATCCATACGATTCAGAACAGTACCAATTTTGCGAGACTCATATCCGAGCAAGCTAAATAAATGCAATACCTTGGTTACCGCACGAATATATGAAATTACTGGCTGAAAAACAATAAATACCTTGTCGGATCGGTCCAAAACTTTCATGCTGATTGCCTCGATCTCCCTAGGCAAATCTACGATGACATAGTCATAGTCTTGAATGGCGACCGTTAAAAGATTATCAATGTGCTGAGGCTTGATTCCAACCGCCTTATCTGGACTATCTGGCGCCTGAAGTAAGAAATAGTTCTCAGAAACTTGCGTAGTTGCAGATGCAATCACTGTTGAATCAAGACCAGTTTGACTAATGACATCCGTAAGAGTACTTGCCCCAGCATTTTCAACCAAATAGAAGGCAGCATCACCAAATTGCATATGCAAATCAATAAATAAAACCTTTTGTTTACAGTCATTTGCCAAGGCATAGCCTAGGTTTCCCGCTACAAAAGTCGCTCCCGCCCCACCCTTGGCTGATATAAATGAAAGTATCTTTCCACGAGGACGATAGGTAGATGCTATATAACGCCGCAATCTTAAACGCTCTAATGCATCCAAAAGCTCCGCTTGCACAACTGGGAAACTGATCACTTCGGCTACACCAGCACGCATCAACTCGATTAACTGACCATTTTGAGTGTCATTTGTGGCATAGATGATTGCTGGATTTGCATGTTCGCGAGTACATGAAGTAATCGTTCTTAAGTCGATTTTTGAAAGATGTTCCGCATCAATGATTAATACATTTGAGGAGAATAAATCTACTCGCTCGATATCAAGCTCTCCATCATGACGGTCTAGAAATACAAACTGATCTTGCTGAGAGTTTGTTTCAAGAACCTCTTTGATGCCAACCAATGACTCAGGCGTACTAGCAATAACGGTAATTTTCATCAGTGCGCTACCCCACTAGTTCCCATAGTCGCCCCTGTTGGATAAGTTCCACCACTAGTAGGCGCTTTAACTTCAAAGGATTTTTGGTAATTATCAATCCCTGCTTTTGCCGAAGGACCATCTAACCCTTTGGTAACCTTTTTGTTTCCATCTGGAGCCGACGGATTTACTTCTTGAGCTTTAACAGCACTTGTTACAGAGCTACCGAAATCAGGCTCGGGATTCCAGTTAGATTGACAAGCTATCAACCCGCTAGACATCAATAAAACAGAAGCCGTGTAAATGGTTCGTTTTAATAACATATTTTGGTTGTTCATTTAGTACCCTCCTCAACTGTAGGCTGTGGTTTGCTACCCTCTAGTTGACCATTTACCAAAAACTCTGTTGCAGATGGTTGAATGTATTTATCTGTAGGCAAGCCAATCTTAGTACCGACCGGTTTAACGATATGCGGAGTAATCACAATAATTAACTCGCTACGATCAGCCTTGAAAGATGAACTTCTGAATAAAGCTCCGATAACTGGTACGTTCGCCAAACCTGGGAATGCGCTCACAATCTCAGCAACGTTATTCGAGATCAAGCCTCCGATCGCAAAACTCTGACCGTCATAAAGTTCAACAGTAGTTGAAGCTTGGCGAGTAGTAATTGCTGGCATCACAGTGGTCGATCCGTTAGCAGATACCGTAATACCCGTTGGATTAACTTCCGAAACCTGAGGACTTACCTTTAGATTAATACGGCCTTCGGATAAAACGGTAGGTGTAAATTTAACGCCCACACCATAGTTCTGAGGTTGAAGGGTAATCACCGCACCACCACCCGTGGAGCTAGTTTGAGGAACTGGCAAAAATACGATTCCTCCCGATAAGAATTCACCCTCTTGGCCACTAATGGCCATAATGTTCGGCTCAGCCAAAATCGTAATCAAACCACTATTAATCTGAGCCTGCAACCATGCACTGGTAGACCCTATGGTGCCAGCAGCGCTGGCGGCAAAACCCAGAGGTGCAGAATTCAACATATTGAAACTAAAGTTGCTTCCTTGCACTTGAACGCCCAATGCGTCAGCAACGGATTTATCCATTTCAGCAATTCTGACTTCGATGAGAACTTGAGGCAAATCATTCGTAGTCATCATATTGAGGACTTTTTTGCCAGTGAACTCTTGGGCAACTAAAACAGCCTGCTGCACCTTCATTGCATCTGAAACCTGGCCAGTAAGTACAAGAGACTCACCCGCAGACGATGCTTGTATGTTCTTTTCACCAGGAATGAGTTTTGCCAGCAAATCTTGAAGAGCTCCTGCATCGGCGCCCACTGCTACATCAAGTGTCGATACACCGCCAGAGGAGTGCCACAAAAACACATTTGTAGAGCCCACCTTCTTCCCAAGCAAATAAATCTCTGTTGGACTAACAATCATCACATCAGCAATAGAGGCATCGCCTACAGAAATGCGTGTAATAGGATTGGCATATTTATATAGCCTAGATTTACCTAAGGATATTTGTACGCTTGAAGTTCTGCCTACGTCTTTTGTTGCGACCGCCTCAGCTGCCAGCAGAAAATTAGGAGAGAGCAATACCCAAGCAAATGAGAGGCTTGTGAATACAGCGCTGAATTTTTTAAGCAATTTGATATTCATATTATTTACCCAAACCAGATTCCATTCGAACAGATGTACCCCTAATCACCTCAACCCCACTTTCAGTAGTCGTTTGAGTTTGCATATCTGACTGCTCTACGCCAGAGCCTTCTGTTTGATTGCGAAGAACTAGAGATATGCTTCCTGCCATCCTCGCTGCATCAAGCACTTCGGCCTGCTGCGGGGTCACCTCCAAGGTGACAGAAGTAGCCAGCTTTGGCTTGGCTTCATCAGAGCCCGCACGATCTTGAGCCACCGCTAAGACCAAAATACGTTGCATGATAATTCTGGAGGTAAAACGTCCGCTGTCATCTTTGCTGCTAAATAAGACATCAACATATGCTCCTGGACTTACGAAGCCAGCTACTTCTGTGACTTCATTCACATTCATCGATATGGCACGCTTACCAGGGGATATTGCAAAAGCCAGACCCGCTGAAGAATTGGGGGAGTAAAGCATGCTCTCCAAAATAATTTCCCCGGGGGCAATCTCTACCTTAGGTACGCGACCTATTAAACTTTCAACTGTATCCTTTACACCTACGGGAGCGGACCCTTTAGGCAATCTCATCAGTTTTAGTTGAGATTGTGAAATCGGTGTGCCTATGGCGATTTTTTCCGAAGATGCCACAACTAAAACCGCCTTAGAGGTGTCATCCTCCTTAACCATGATGGAGGCTATAAATAAAGCCACCAAACCAATAGCAGAAGCGATGATGAGTGAAAGAAGAATCCGTCTATTTTGCATATTTATAGGAGGTTAGGATTTAAGAAGGCAAAAATTGCGCCTAAAGAAATTGCAAACGCATAAGGCAGGTGAGCCTTTCTGGGGGCTGACTCCACCGATTTAATGGCGCGTTTCTGATTGAAATGATCGTAAATCAGATAACACGCTACAACTACTCCGCCTACAACTGCGGTATACAAAACTGCCAACAAGGTTGAATAAGGACCCAAGAAACTACCAACCATTACCATCAACTTGACATCTCCTGCCCCTATATACGACTTTGCATAAGGAAGGATTAATAAGGCACCGCCTAAGGCCATGCCTAAAATTGAGTCAATAAAGGAAATCTGTCCCAGCTTAAATAGCGCTAAAAATAGGCCATAAGCCAATCCAAGAATCACTAAATAATTGGGTATCAGTTTGGTTAGGCTGTCGACAACCGTCACAACCCCAAGCAAAACAAAAAACGGAATAGATGACAACATCTAAACTCACTTTCCGCTTATTTTCATTGAATAAATCAGCAAAAAAAGCCCTATCGATCTCGCAACACAAAGAGATCAGTCTTCAACAATACATTTGCAGGTACTACGGTAGTAGCTAAATAATTAGCTACTACCCTTCATATTTACACTTTTGTAGCGATGTAAGCGAACGTTGCACTCAAAGAAGTACCCACGGCTGTTACAGCAACAATGATGACAAGTGCGATGAGAGCTGCAATAAGTGCATACTCAATAGCAGTTACGCCATCTTCGCGTTTAATCAGCGATGAAAAGAAAGATTTAACGTTATTCATTTTTGTAAGCATTGCTCACTCCTTTTGACTTATTGTTTATTACAAACGACTACTAACTGACTTCATCTTAGCCGATCAATACGACTTTTGACATAGTTAGAGTTTTTATAACATGAGTTTCTTGATCTCGATCAAAGAAAGGGGGTCAATAGCCTGAAATAGCCCTGATAGGGCGCAAATATGGTCGAGTATGTGGCGCAACACTCTGGCATTTGAAACACCAGTCCGTAGATTAGGATAAACCCTAATGCGCCCAGACCCGTAAAGCGATTACATATTTTGTTAACCGACACAAAAGCTGTATTGCCTTCTTTTAAGGACATCAACTTAGACCTTGATAAGGTAAGCATGATTAAGACAGTCTGATTACTTACATAAGCAATCCATCTGCCCCAATCACATCCAATCACAAACATACCTAAAGAAATGACAATACTGATAAAAATCCAGCGAATATATTGGGTTGGTTGATTGACTGAATTGACCGCTGAAATTGATGACGCCATATACATCAGAACGAGAGCATTACCCAACAGAAAAAATAACCAAATAAAAATCCCTCCGCTGCTGAAAACGCCATAAAGGGTTGTTAATTGTTGGTCTAGACCCCAGCCAAGAGAGCTAAGCGCCCCAAAGGAAGAGTAAGGAGCGCCTGGAGACAAAAATAAGCGATCTGCAAACGGCAAGGCATCCCAAATTGTCTGTCCCGAAAGGATGTCGCCGTGATAATAAGAGCATGTCAAAAATAAACTAACTATCTCTAATGTAAAGAGAAATAATGCGGGTCGGAGAAATTGATTGCTAGGATTTTCTTTGGCAAGAATCCACAACAACAACAGCGTTGCTGGAAAACTCATGAAAAAATACGCTTCGTGAATGAATACTAGAAATGGCGCAATCAACAATAACGAACTAAGAAATACCCCAATCCAAAAGGCTTTGTAATCTTCTTTTGCCTCCTGAATTTGAAGGTACAGAAGACACAGAATCGCAAAAAATATCAAGAACAAGTTTTCTTTACGGGTATAAAAATCAGAGCTTATTCCCATGTGAAAAATACCACCTTGAATTAACAGGCCAGCCAACAGTAAGTTGCTATTGCGTACTTTTGACTTGAGATATACCCACATAAAACAGGCAATATAGATAACAAAAGAGCAAAAAACCAATAGGTATAGGGGTCTGATCACTGAGCTATCGCCGAATAAGCGGAGCAATAACTCCCCTACTAGGCCACGGCGTATAAAGCCTGCGTGGTAATTAATCAACCAATCTGATATCGGCCACACATTAAAACGTGGCACCGAGAAGTCACCCATCATCCAGAAATACGAAACAATGATTGGCCACTCTATTAGCAAGGCAATCAGGGCAAACTTCAACAGGGAGATCTTATGGTTTTTGATCATTAAATTGCGCAAAGTTAAATGTATGCCCAAGAGATTCACACTGATAAGTGCCTTCAGTTTGAATAATATGATTGCCTGATAAGCGTCTCTCTTTAATGCTCAGTTTTCCACTTGATTGATCTAGGGCGCCCTTACGGCTAAAACTTAAATCCCCTAGAGATTCGCACTTTTCCATCTGGAAATGCAGCATTGGATCAACGCCTAAGGTAGATTTTGGGTGGGGACATTGATAGTATTTTCCAGTAAGGGCTGGCTGGACAAATTGATAGAGAGTATTTCCCCAGATTTCCAGCATAAACGGATCATGGCCATGGTACGTTTCCTGCACGTCCCCTGACAAAGCCATAAGACGCTGTGTTGAATTTCCATTGCATAACCAATAAGTGGGTAGATCAATCTTATTACATGCCGTTAATAAAACGAGACCCATTAACAAAGACGTTCCTAAGAATGCTCTTTGAATAAATATTCGAATCCTATTGGCTGATGAAGTCATTGCTAATGCCCGTCTCGAGAAACAAAGTTGACGGGCACATAAATTACTGCCGCATCATCTTGATAGATTTTTTTCCACCCAGGATTTGAATCAAAATATTTCATCGCCAATGAATTGGGTCTTAAGAGCGCCCATGTGATATTGAATTCCTTAACAAGAGAATCTAAGACCTTTGGATCCCCCTTATCCACCCCATCTATATAGGGTCCCAATATTTTTTTATCATAAAGATCGACTCGGCCATCGATAAAAACAGGAATTTTCCGACTAATTAAGTAGCCTCCAAAATCATAAGAATTCAAGACTGGTCCCGTAACACCCTCTTTCATTGCAAAATCTACCGCATCGACTGGAAAAGCCAGCTTAGAAGGCTCGTGATGGCGGGCTTGACCAAGGACAGCGGCAACTACAACAAGCAGTGCTCCAGCAGTCACAATACTTCGCTTGCTAGCTTTGCAGCTGAGCCTAGCAAAAAAGAAATCTACCGAAGATGGCTTTAGCTTGATTTTGTTAGGGTAATGTTGCCCAAATGACTGGGCCAACAAAATCGGTGCCATTAAAGCGAAGATGGAAACATAGCGATCATGCATGAGAGCCTGCTGAAGTAGGCCTACCAAAATCAATGCACGCACTAAAGACAGGCTAAATAAACCTAGAAGTGCCAAACATAAATAAACCAACAAAATCAACTCTAGGGGGTTAAATCCTGTGAATTGACTAGGCATCCACTCAACAATTGAACCCAAATGTTGCAGCCCCATTAACTGAAAAGGAAAAAGAAGCCCCTTAAATCCCAGCGGAGAAATAACGGATGCCAATACCGCCAATATCCAAAAAAACCCCCATTTCTTAGCGAGCTTTAAGCGCATCTTTGCAGGACTTGAAATGATGGCATCCAAAGCCAAAGGCATGGTGATCAGCAAGCCAAAAATAAAACTGCCATGCAAATTAGCCCAAAGGGTCATTAACCCTAATAAATACAAAGGCGGGTCTTGATGATCCTCAATAGCGCTAACAAGTCGCGTTACCCATAAAACCAAAATGGGCCAAACCAAAACATGAGGACGAATTAATAAGTGACTGGATAAACCGGCATACGCTAAAGCCGTAAATAAGATTGCATATATAGGGGGAATTCTCTGAAGCAAAAATCGTATAAGCACAGCTAACGAGACGGCAAGACAAAGGCCAAGGACAAACACCAAGCCTGTCCAGCCAAAGTAGCGATACATCATTGCAAACAGAAGCTCCGATAACCACTCATGGGCAACCCAGGGTCTACCAGGCAAGGTAAAGGAGAAAAAATCTTGATGAGGAATAGTGTGATGATCCCAAATCCACTGCCCTACCGTTAGATGCATATAGGTATCAGGGTCAACAGAAGTTTGCCAGCTTGTCAGAACCAACAAACCAAGGCAAGCCACCAAGCCAATCAAAAGTGGCCAAGATAACCCATAAAACGAATTGAGTTTCTCGGTATCTTTGGGTGGCAGTGAGATAGGACTACTCATGTGACCATCATAAACAAGCAATTGAATCGCTTATAGATGTTTATGGGAAATTTACTACTTTGCCACCCCTTTGGGGTTGGCTACCATCAATAATTGATGGGGCGAACGACGGGGCTCGAACCCGCGACAACCAGAATCACAATCTGGGACTCTACCAACTGAGCTACGTCCGCCATATTAGATCCAAGATTATAGCTTTTGTCCCAAAAACCTGTCAAAAAACCCTAACTAGGCGCTTTCAAACTCAAAGGCGGCCCAATCCCCTAGGGTTAAGCTGGCATCTAAGAAGAAATCAGCAATGGCTGCTTTGCTTTGTACTTTAGCCAAAGCATGGTGATCGGAGAGACGCTGACGCCAATAACGCGAGCCCGCACGACCATGGGCTAGACCCAAAATGTGGCGGGTAAAGGCTCCGATATAGAAAGGTTTGCCCTTTTCCCGGCATTCATCAAACCATGCCTGAACTTGCTTAACCAAAGCAATCTGAATGCGGTGCCACTCCGTCTCGCTAAATAAATATCCAGCAGCTTCACCATCGGTATTGATGAGGTCATCCCAGCCCAGTAACATTGCCGGAAAATGATAGGCCGCCCTACCAACCATAAAGCCATCAAAATCATCCCAGTGGCCAGCAATTTGATCATTGCTTTCCAGGCCACCATTTAATAGAACCTTTAAGTCAGGAAACTGCTTTTGCGCATCTAGCCTTAATTTAGCTGCTACCTCATAGCGTAAAGGAGGTTTACTGCGGTTCTCTTTGGGAGATAGGCCCTTAAGGACTGCATTACGCGCATGGATAGTGACCTGACTTGCTCCGGCATCGGCAACGGACAAAATAAAATTCAGAGCAAATTGATAGTCCTGCTCAGAATTCGCAGCATCCATATTATCCAAGCCAAGACGGTGCTTTACAGAAACAGGGATTCCCGACGCCTGTTTCATGGCGCGCACACAATCGGCAACCAATTGCGGCTCTGACATTAAGCAAGCGCCGAATGCGCCCCGCTGCACTCGCTCTGATGGGCAGCCGCAATTAAGATCGATTTCATCGTAACCCCACTGCTCAGCCAATAAGGCTGCTTTCGCTAGATCAGAGGGCTCACTGCCGCCTAATTGCAAAACAACTGGATGCTGATCCGCAGAGTAATCCAAATGACGTGGAACATCGCCATGAATCAGAGCGCCAGTTGTGACCATCTCCGTATAAAGAACGGCCTCTTTAGTCAATGTGCGATGAAAAGATCTGCAATGGCGATCTGTCCACTCCATCATTGGTGCAACCGCCAATCTTTTCCTTTTTATTCCAACCATTTTTTATTCACCCCGCCGCTTCAAGTCGCGATAGAAATTTTCATGAGGTCCAAAAGTTAAAAGTTTGATATGCTCCTCATCCAAAATTCGATAAGCTAGCAAACATAGTTGCTCAGACAGCTTAAATTTATACACCCGAACTCCCTGTAAATCTCCTGCCTTAACCTCTCCAATGGATGGACTTAAGCTAATTATTTTTACGGCAGCATCTAATGCGATTTTTTGGTTAGGGTGAAGTTTTTTTACCCCCTTAACAAATGAGGGGGTGACAAGTAAACGCATCAACTAAATACGTATTCGCCGATTACAGGCTCTTGATCAGCAATCAAGATCTCGCGAATCATGGAAAAAGGTAAGTCTGGGTTTTCTTGAGCAATCTTACCAATTTGTGACCAATACTCTATTTGCTTAGGCACAGAGCGATGCTCAATAAGGCCATAGGCCTTGGCCTTCTCCACCAAGGAATCTGATAATTTGACGTTGATCGACATGCTGCACCCTATTTTTAGACTTTGGTCCATTATAGCAAAATAGGCTCCATAAAGGAACCTATTTGTAAACTAGCAGGCCTTTTTGCTCAATGAATTTAATAATTTCTTTTAATCCATCGCCCGATTTAACACTGCCCATAATGAAAGGTCTATCACCGCGCATCTTTTTGGCGTCAGACTCCATGATGGGGAGCGATGCCCCAACATAAGGAGCAAGGTCAGTCTTATTGATTACCAATAGATCGGATCGGGTAATTCCGGGGCCGCCTTTACGAGGAATTTTTTCGCCGCCGGCAACATCAATTACGTAGATGGTTAAGTCAGAAAGCTCGGGGCTAAAAGTTGCAGCTAAATTATCGCCGCCTGATTCGATAAAAATAATGTCTACATCAGGAAATTGATTTTGCATCCGATCAACTGCCTCTAAGTTAATAGAAGCATCTTCACGAATAGCAGTATGAGGACATCCGCCCGTCTCTACCCCCATAATTCGCTCGGGCTCTAAGGCGTCAGCAACCGTAAGTAAGCGCTGATCTTCCTTGGTATATATGTCATTAGTAATCACCACCAAATCATATTGGTCGCGCATAGCTTTGCAAAGCATCTCAAGTAAAGTTGTTTTGCCAGAGCCTACAGGGCCGCCAATACCAACACGCAAGGGAGGGTTCTTTTTAGTTCTCATGATTTATTTTTTATGAACGGAATAATCGGGAATATTGAGACTCGTGCCTCGAGGAGAGAATGGCTAGCATCGGTGAAAAATTATCAACCATCGATAAATCGGATTTGGCCCTTCGCTCAGCTTCTTCAACCATCTTGGGAACCAGTAGACGAATCTTAGTTAAAGCCTGCTGTCCTGCAACTTGTCCTAGTGGAATGGCTTTCAAAGAGGCAGCAACTTGATTCTCTATCCAAGAAAATGCATAGGCTGCCAGGCCGTTCTGGGGCTGGATATTAAGATGAAAGCAAGCGTAGGCATGAGCGGTCAATAAGGATAAAGGTTTGATATTAGCCAATTGTGCGAGGCTTTCACCACCCCACCCTAATGACTGAGCGATCTGAAATAGTGACCATCCCATCTGCTCAGTTTCAGATCGAAACTCAGAGGTTTCACGACTAGCTAAAAAGTATTCATTCAAATGACTCACTGCATCAATTTGCTTGTTAGCCCACGCTTCATAACTTAATAACCAAAGTGGCGCTTCAGACCTTGCAAATACGCCAAGAAATAGATCGCCAATCCACGCCTCTGCAGTTGAGGCATCCTTCACTAAACCAGAGTCAATCGCAGCCTCTAAGCCTTGAGAATAACTATAACCACCAATTGGTAAAGCTGGTGATGCCAACTGCATTAACGCAGTAATTTCGTTAAGATCAATGCTCATGCGGATGATCGTGATCGCCGTGATGATGGTGAGAGCATCCAGGCCCGTGAACATGTGGCTTCTCATGTTCGGCATACACTTTTTGGGCTAGCGCATAGTCACTATCGAAGGTTTCAGCATGGCTATGTCGATGCCCTCCGCCATAAGCCCCAGTTTCAGGCTCAAATGGTGTCAATTCATGTTTAGCCTCTAAGCCTAATTGCCTAATCATTCCCTCAAGCACTGAGTCAGGCTCAATGCGTAAAAAACCTTCACCCACTTGCACCGGGATATGGCGATTACCAAGGTGATAAGCTGCCCTCATTAGCTGATGAGCGTTCTTAGAGGCAATCGTAATGACCTCCTGATTGGCAGCGCAAACCTTAATCATTGAACCATCATCTGCAACTAAGATATCGCCATCAACTAGCACATTTCCTCTAGGCAGAAAAAAATGGGCTTCACGTCCATCGGCAAGTGTTTCTGAGAAACGGCTTTTATTACGAGATTCAAATGGTAGCTTTAATTCCACCGCCCTTGCCAAAACAGCCTTTGCTAATCCCTGGCTTTTAGGAATAATTTTTTCTACGCGAATCGGTTCTGACATGTATTTTTCCTAAAACAAGAAATAACGTTGAGCCATTGGCAATGATTTTGCCGGCTCGCAAGTAAGTAATTCCCCATTAGCAATAACCTGATACGTCTCCGGGTCCACTGTAATATTTGGCTGCCAATCGTTATGAATCATGTCAGCTTTAGTAATAGAGCGACAATTTTTCACTGCCTCGACCTGCTTCTCAAGGCCATAAGCATCACGAATATTCGCATTCATGGCTGATTGCGAGATAAAGGTTAGCGAACTATGTCGAATTCCCTGTCCGATTCCAGCAAACATATTGCGGTAATGAACGGGTTGTGGAGTTGGGATAGAGGCATTTGGATCGCCCATGGCGGCAGCTGCAATCGAACCACCTTTCAAAATCAACGATGGCTTCACACCAAAGAAGGCGGGCTTCCAAAATACCAAGTCTGCATACTTACCCACTTCAATAGAGCCTACAACATGAGAGATGCCGTGAGTAATTGCTGGGTTAATAGTATATTTTGAGATGTAACGCTTGACACGGAAATTATCATGGCGATTAGTATCGCCAGGCAATAAACCGCGCTGCAGCTTCATCTTATCGGCCGTTTGCCAAGTACGAATAATGACTTCGCCAACCCGACCCATTGCTTGAGAATCAGATGAAAGCATTGAGAAAGCACCAAGATCATGCAAGATATCTTCAGCAGCAATTGTCTCTCGGCGAATACGAGATTCTGCAAAGGCAATATCTTCAGCAATAGAGGCATCAAGATGATGGCAGACCATCAACATATCTAAATGCTCGTCTAAGGTATTGACTGTAAATGGCCTGGTAGGATTTGTTGAAGATGGCAAGACATTGGATTCCCCGCATGCGCGAATAATGTCAGGTGCATGACCACCACCCGCACCTTCGGTGTGATAAGTGTGAATGGTTCTACCTTTAAAGGCTGCCAAGGTTGTTTCAACAAAACCCGATTCATTCAGAGTGTCTGTATGAATGGCCACTTGTGTATCTGTATCATCAGCCACACCTAAACAACAATCGATTGCGGCAGGGGTAGTGCCCCAGTCTTCATGCAACTTCAGCCCAATCGCACCAGCATCTACTTGTTCGCGCAATCCCGCCGGTAAACTTGCGTTGCCCTTGCCTAGCAAGCCAATATTCATTGGATAGGCATCAATAGATTGCAACATCCTTTGTATATGCCAGGGCCCAGGAGTGCAAGTCGTTGCAAAAGTGCCTGTTGCAGGCCCAGTGCCACCACCGATCATAGTGGTCACACCAGACATTAAAGCTTCTTCAATTTGCTGCGGACATATGAAGTGGATATGCGTATCTATTCCACCCGCAGTCACAATCATCCCCTCGCCAGCAATGATTTCAGTTCCAGGACCTATGACCGAAGTAATGCCAGGCTGAATGTCGGGATTGCCTGCTTTACCGATATTGGAAATACATCCATTTTTAATCGAGATATCAGCCTTAACGATTCCCCAATGATCAATAATCACGGCATTGGTGATCACAGTATCAGCGCAGTCCTTTGATTCACGTTGACTCTGGCCCATACCATCGCGAATCACTTTGCCGCCACCAAACTTCACTTCCTCACCATAAATAGTGAAATCTTTCTCGACCTCAATCATGAGGCCTGTATCGGCTAGTCTGAGGCGATCACCAGCGGTCGGGCCAAACATCTCTGCATAGGCTTGACGACTAATCTTAGCCATTACACACCTCCCATGACACGGCCAGCAAATCCATAAATCTTCTTATCGCCAGCAATTTCCACCAATTCGATCGTGCGTTTTTGGCCAGGCTCAAAACGAACTGCAGTACCGGCAACAATATTGAGTCGCATTCCTTTAGTTTGCTCGCGCTCAAACAATAATGCGTCATTAACCTCAAAGAAATGAAAATGTGAGCCAATTTGAATGGGTCGATCCCCACTATTAGAGACCTCAAGAGAAATTGTTCTTCGGCCCACATTAAGCTCAATATCGCCGGATTCGACGAACATCTGACCAGGTATAAAACGCTGACTATTAGAATTAACGGAAGAACTCATGCTGATGTACCACCAAGCAAGGCAAAAGATAGCTGGCTGAGCAAGACCCAACCATAGATCACGCTAGCAAATCCAGTCACTCTTGCAATGATGGTGGTTTTATCCTTAAGAAACTGAACTGCTATGGCGCCGCTTAAGTGCAATATGCCGGTTGCTAAAAACAGTCCAGCCATATCTTCAGTTATTAAGGGGAATCCATAGGATGCACTAGAAAATAACTCGGCATGAGCATAACCATGAAATACCCCAAAAGCCCCTATTAAAGAAAGAATAGCCTTGGTTGAATATTGGTTCTTGATCAACAGCAAGAGTCCAATTGCAATCACTGATGTAGCAATACCAAATTCAAAGAAATTTAGGTAGAGACCACTTAACCCCGAAAGCACACCAAAAAACATGCCTAATATAAAAAAGCATGGTCCAAGCCAGATTTTTTTTAAAACAAAGGCGCTCCAAAAGCCAACGAGCACAATAACCAATAGGTGATCTAACCCACTAAATGGGTGTAGCAACCCAGACATAAAGCTCACCGTGAGCTCATGCCCTGGATGTGCAAAGGCTAGGCTCGAAAAAAGAATCCCTACAAAAGCAATGGAAGATATACATAGTTTTTTCATGCAAATGTTCATCTCAGGCTCCTAAACGATTGGGTTATGAACGGTCACTAATTTTGTTCCATCTGGAAAGGTCGCTTCTACTTGAATATCGGGAATCATTTCAGGAATACCCTCCATCACATCCTCGCGACTCAGAATAGTTTGACCTTCATGCATTAACTGCGCAACTGTCTTGCCATCACGAGCACCCTCCATGATTGCCGCACTAATTAAAGCCACTGATTCTGGATAGTTCAGCTTTAAGCCCCTAGCTTTTCGTCTCTCCGCTAAGAGTGCTGCAGTAAATATGAGTAATTTATCTTTTTCGCGTGGGGTTAATTCCATATCTCACCTTTATAACAATTCTATGATGCCCAAAGCCTTAAAGGCTGAGCAGATACGCCGTGAACTATTGGCCTTAATCTGGTCCATATATCAATCATCCAATTTCTTGCCATCTCCATATCTGTTGATACAGCACGCACTATCACTATCCCTTGCGGCATGAACGTTACACCGGCTCTTATGGAATCGGTCCACGGCATCATTTCAGAAAGACTTTCAACCAAATGGCTGGAGCACTGAGGCCCTAATGCCAATAAAGTTGCACATACAGGCCATGAACCCAATTGAGGCAGTGACTTTGAATATGGATCTTCGGCATCAATATGGCCATTTTCAATCCAAATTAACTTTCCATCGCGACGTATTTCATTCAATAAATGAATGTGTCCGCTGGACCACTCTTCTCCGGAGGCATGGCGACCTAGCATCAATGCATCCCAACCAATAAATGAGGCACTAGCTGGAAGATTTAGTTTGGTAATCAGGTTTGAGTTAGCGCCCTTGAAAAAGAGATTTTCTTGAGGCAACCAATCTAGCTTTGCATCCTCCCCAAGCTCAAATTGAATACTTTGCGTAGCTGGATTTTTGAATGACTTGTACCACTTCGTTGCACTTGGAGTGGAAAGTACGACATGAGCTCCTTTAGCAAGCGAAACATTAATATCGAGAGTGTCCCCCCCAGCAATTCCTGCGGGGGGATGAATAATCACGGTGTGGCATATATTTTCACCCTCAGGATACAGCGCCTTCTGAACCCTCAGCGGGCCTTCATGAAGACTTCTCTTAAGAACTGTACCGATAGCAGTTCGCTCATAAGAAAGACTCAGTTTAGCGAGCCAGCTAGGGCTTAATGCCCTAAAGAGCTGCTTTACTGTGTTGTCTGGAGCCAAAAACATGAGATTGAGCCATCTAAGTGAATATCAGCATTCACTTTAAACTGAAATCATCTCCTGAACACCATTGATGTCCATATCGATACCCTTACCTTGAGCCACCACCTCTCCGCGGCGCATCACAATATAATTATCAGAAAGCTCTTTTGCGAAATCGTAATATTGCTCTACCAACAGGACCGTAATCCCCATTTCATCGACTAGCTTACGAAGACAGCGGCCAATATCCTGAATGATGGAAGGTTGTATCCCCTCTGTAGGTTCATCCAAAATAATTAATTCAGGCTGAGACATCAGAGCGCGGCCAATGGCCAATTGTTGTTGTTGACCACCCGATAAGTCACCGCCCCGACGAGATTTCATATCCGACAGAATCGGAAACAACTCATATATATAGCTAGGGATACTTTTTGAGCTGGGAAACTTGGCAGCCCCGATTAACAAATTTTCCTCAACGGTGAGCCTAGGAAAAATTTCACGTCCTTGAGGCACATAAGCAAAGCCACTATCCACTCTTGACCATGGCGGCAAATTTGCCAGCTCTTTACCGTCCCAGGCTATGGATCCGGTTTTAACCTTCACCACCCCCATCAGGGACTTGAGCAAAGTGGTTTTACCTACACCGTTTCTACCTAGCAAGCTGGTCAGTTGTCCTTTGGGAACTTCAAAGTTCACATTTCTAAGGATATGACTACCACTATAGTATTGATTAAGGTCTTTTACGATCAGCATAATTAGCGTCCTAGATACGATTCAATTACGCGCTCATCACGCTTGACTTCATCTAATGTGCCTTCAGCCAATACTGATCCTTCAGCCAGCACAGTAACTTTACCCTTCTCCCCGGCTAAAGCAGCTACAAATTCCATATCATGCTCAACCACCATCATTGAGCATTGGCCGCGCAAAGAGTTTAAGAGCTCGGCTAAGCGCATCGTTTCTTCATCAGTCATTCCGGCAACAGGCTCATCAAGCAACAAAAGCTTTGGCTGCTGCATTAAAAGCATGCCAATCTCTAATCGCTGCTTTTGACCATGAGAAAGCAGGCCACCTGGACGATAAGCTTCCGATTCAAGCTGGGTCAGCGCAAGTACAGACTCCATCAAACGCCGACCTTCTAAATCGACTTTAGCCACTAATGAGTGATGCCATGACTTATCACCAGCCATTGCTAATTCAAGATTTTCCCAAACGGGATGCTGCTCAAACACGGTAGGCTTTTGAAATTTACGTCCAACGCCAATTTGAGCGATCTGCGGTTCATTCATAGTCATGAGATCAATCGTGGATCCCAAATACACAGAACCATCGATATCGGCGATAGTTGAGCGAGTTTTACCAGTGATCACATCCATCAAGGTTGTCTTACCAGCACCATTAGGGCCAATCACACAGCGCAGTTCACCCACATCGATAGTTAATGACAATTTATTAATCGCCTGAAAACCATCGAAGTTCACCGACAAGTCTTCAACATACAAAATTCCAGTATGTGTTGTATCAATCCCTTTTTCAAGAAAGTGTGCGCTCATTTTGAACCGCCTTTCTTGCTTGTAAATTGATGATAAATACCGAGTAGTCCATTTGGTAAAAACAAGGTAACCAGCACAAACATCATTCCCAAGAAAAATAACCAATATTCTGCAAAGTTAGTTGTGAAGAAGCTCTTCGCACCACTCACTGCAAAAGCCCCAATAATCGGACCAATCAACGTACCTCGTCCCCCTACCGCAACCCAAATAGCCATTTCGATTGAGTTAGTGGGAGACATCTCGCCTGGATTAATAATTCCAACCTGTGGAACAAATAGTGCGCCAGCAATTGCGCACAAGATTGCAGATAACACCCAAATAAATAATTTGTAGCCTAATGGGTTATAGCCACAAAACATCAAGCGTGATTCTGCATCTCGCACTGCTGTAATAACCCTCCCCATCTTGGAAGTAATCAAAGCGCGGCAGAGAATAAAGCTTGCCAACAAAACTAAGAAGGTAACAATGAAAAGGGTCACCCGGGTACTAGGGGCACTGATGGAGTAGCCCAATATGCGCTTAAAGTCTGTAAATCCATTATTTCCACCAAACCCGGTCTCATTTCTGAAGAACAAAAGCATGGCAGCATAGGTTAGTGCTTGGGTAATGATGGAGAAATACACACCCTTAATTCTGGAGCGGAAGGCAAAGTATCCGAATATCCAAGAAATTACTCCAGGAACCAAAATCAACATCAAGAGCATCCACCAGAAATGCTCGCTACCCTTCCAGAACCAGGGCAACTCTTTCCAATCTAAGAAGACCATAAAATCAGGCAATTCGCTTTTATAAACACCCTCAGCGCCAATTTGCCGCATGAGGTACATGCCCATAATGTAGCCACCGATGGCAAAAAATAAGCCATGACCTAAACTCAAAATTCCGCAGTAGCCCCAAACTAAATCAAGTGCTAATGCAGCAATTGCAAAGCACATGATCTTGCCAACTAGACTAAGCGCATAGGCGGACATATAAAAGATGCTTGTCTCAGGTAGTACTAATGAGAATATGGGTACGCCAATGAGAACACAGAGTGTTAAAGCAGCAAGAGCAATATATGCCCGCTTACTGAGAATGGATTCACGCTCAGGAACCTGTAATTTAAAACTAGATGAAGGGGCAAGTTTTTGAATATCCATAATTAATCAACGCTCCTTCCTTTTAATGCGAAGAGGCCTTGAGGACGTCTTTGAATAAAGATGATGATGAACACCAAGATAGCAATCTTAGCTAAAACTGCGCCAATAAATGGCTCTAGTAGTTTGCTAGTAATGCCCAGGCCAAATGCACCGTAGATGGTGCCGGCAAGTTGGCCTACGCCGCCCAGCACAACAACCATAAAAGAATCGACAATATAGCTTTGACCTAGATCAGGACCAACGTTACCGATTTGAGAGAGTGCTACACCGCCCAAACCAGCAATACCAGCTCCAAAAGCAAAGGCATACATATCCACTCGAACTGTTTTCACCCCAACACAAGCAGCCATGGTTCGGTTTTGCGTAACAGCCCGAACAAAAAGTCCCAAACGCGTTTTATTGAGTACCAACCAGGTAACGATCACCACTGCAATCGCAAAAGCAAAAATAATGATGCGGTTATAAGGAACCACTAAATTAGGTAGCACCTGCATTGCACCTGACATCCAGCTTGGGTTAGCAACCTCAACGTTTTGCGCCCCAAAAATGGTTCTAGTCATCTGAATCATGAGTAAGCTCACACCAAATGTAGCCAACAAAGTCTCTAATGGACGACCATACAAAAATTGAATCACCGTTCTTTCAATCAAGATCCCTACCAAGGCCGCCGCAAGGAAAGCCACTGGCAAAGAAAATAATAAATACCAATCTAGATAGCCTGGCGCATATTGCCTAAAGAATCCTTGGACCATATAAGTCGCATAAGCACCCACCATAAGGAACTCACCATGGGCCATATTAATCACGCCAATTAGGCCGTAAGTAATTGCCAGACCCAGTGCACAAAGCAAAAGAATGCTGCCATAACTAAATCCAGCAATCACATTACCCAGAATCTCGCCACTGAATTCAGATTTTTTAATTTTTGCAAGTGCTTTTTCAGCGGCCTCTTGAACTGGGCCACCCTCTTTGGCCAATGGCGCCAATAAAGCTGCTACTTGAGGATCGCCGCTATCCCCTAATAACTCTATGGCTTTTAATTTGGAATCTTGATTGTCTGATTGCAAGGCCAAAAGTGCCCAGAGCTTTTCTACCTTAGGCTTAAGCGCTGGATCACTCTCAGTAGCAAGCAACTTTTCTACCAAAGGAAAGGTATCGGGCTCAGGATCTTTAATAAGAGCATCTACCGCTTTGGTACGAATCTGCGGATCAGTAGATGCTAGCTGCAAACCGAGTAGAGCGTTATCAACCTTACCTCGCAATTGGTTATTTAATACAACCTCTTGTAGTTCATCAGACTTAACGACGACATTTTGCCCAGTAAGCGCATCAATGTATTGATCACCTTTTTGAACAACCACCCCTTGAGAAGATAAAAATAGAGTCTCAGCGCTCAATGCCTGAAGAATATCTAATGCCTCAGGGCTACCCTCTTTTGATAAGGTCTGTACTACCCTAACTTTGGCATCAAAGTTATCACTAAATAGTGGCTTTAAATCACCGACACTGATTTTTGCAAAAGTAACTCCACAAGTCAGCACACAGATGACCGAAAGAATTAGTTTTGAAAAAAATGGGAGTTTCATAAATATTTTAGGGAAGACCCTCCCTCAAATGAGGGAGGGAAATTCAATTGAAAATTACTGAACTGAATCAGGCTTACCTGCGTTACCGTCGATGTATTGACTCCATGGTTTAGCTGGAATAGCTGTTGGAGTTTTGTAGATCACATTGAACTGACCATCCGCCTTGATTTCGCCAATCATGACTGGCTTAGACAAATGGTGGTTTGCACCCATCACCTCAAGATAACCACTTGGTGTATTGAGTTTTTGACCAATCATTGCTTTACGAACAGCATCAACATCAGTAGTACCCGCTTTTTCAACTGCAGCTTTCCACATCAGGATGCCGGTACGGCTTGCTTCCATTGGATCATCTGTCAAAGGCTTGCTGGCACCTGGTAGGTTTTTCTCTTTGGAGTAAGTGGCCCATTGTTTTTTCCACTCGTCATTTACTGGATTCTTAATTGACATGAAGTAATTCCATGCGGCTAACTGACCAACCAATGGCTTAGTATCAACACCACGCAACTCTTCTTCGCCTACAGAGAAGGCTACAACTGGAACATCTTTTGCTTTCAAGCCGGCATTGCCCAACTCTTTATAGAAGGGAACGTTTGAGTCTCCGTTGATAGTAGAAACAACTGCTGTCTTGCCACCTTGAGAGAATTTCTTAATATTAGCAACAATGGTTTGGTAGTCAGAGAAACCAAATGGTGTGTAAGTCTCTTGAATATCCTCATCCTTCACGCCCTTAGAATGTAAGAATGAGCGCAAGATTTTATTTGTTGTACGTGGATAGACGTAGTCAGTGCCCAAGAGAACCCAACGCTTTGCACCGCCGCCTTCTTTGCTCATCAAGTACTCAACTGCTGGAATGGCCTGCTGATTAGGTGCTGCACCTGTGTAGAACACGTTACGGGACATTTCCTCACCCTCGTATTGCACTGGGTAAAAGAGTAAGCCATTGAGTTCTTCGAAAACCGGTAATACAGACTTACGTGATACAGATGTCCAGCAACCAAAAACAACGGAAACTTTATCTTTAGTCAAGAGCTGTCGCGCCTTCTCTGCAAATAAGGGCCAATTTGATGCTGGGTCCACTACCACTGGCTCCAACTTACGCCCCAAAACACCACCACTCTTATTGATTTCATCAATGACCATTAGATCCATGTCTTTGAGTGATGTTTCAGAAATTGCCATTGTTCCAGACAAGGAATGCAAGATACCGACCTTAATTGGTTCTTTATTTTGAGCCATAGCCAGATGACTAAAGCCTGCAAAACTTAAAGCTGCTGCTAATGCTGATAGCTTCAAAATCGATCTACGTTTCATCTCTCACCTCTTGAGTAAATTAATCAGTTGGGCACAAATACCTACTGCCTAAAGTGATTAAAGAATGTTTCATGTTGGTGCAAATATAAGAAATCACTACCTTGGGGCTATTGCACCAGCAAGGTGCAAATAATTCACCAATAAATGCGCTAAAGACAACCCTCTATGTGATTAATAAAAAACTACCCCGAAAGGTGGCCCAAAAGAAATTTTGTTAGGTCAACACTCAAACAACCAGAAAGATGAGTTGACGCAAATCATTCTTAAATAAATTCAATCTAAACAAAAAAAATTTTTATAGCCTAAAAAAGATGTAAACAAAAAATTCTGAAGAAAATTGGACGAGACAATTTATCTTAAACTCTCTTTTTCAACTGAAATGAATTAGTTTTTTGCCCTAAATTTGTCCTAAATTGAACGCAATTTAGGACAAATCATATGGCTGACACCAGCCCAAAACAAACGTCCAAAGAAAAACCACTCGGCAAGAGTGGTCCAAATTTATTGAAATGTTTTAAATTAGCTTGGTAGCTGCTCTGCCATTGCGCAATTATTGGTTGCAGGCTTGCCAGCGAGACGATCCTTGATCCAATCCTGAAACAAAGGACCAGCAGTTCCGGGCGTTGTGAAATGAGTCTGCTCACCTGGTAACTGCACCCGCATCACATTGGCGCCAGACTTACACATTTGAATCTGATAGAGCTTTCCTTGAATAGGTGGCTCAGTGGTATCTTTAGTTCCCCAATAGATCACTACCGGCGCAACTGGATTGACTGGAGGTACAGAACTCTTAACGAATGCCTTAATCCACGCAAGAGTATTTGTCGGCATTGGTTTAAGCAACTTTGTGAAATCTTTTCCGTATGAAAAAACAATGGTGTCAGCAGCAGCATGTACGCATTTATTTCCGTAAACCTCTTGAATTACTCTCACCCCTTCATCTGTCAATAAATCAGAAAGTTTTAAATTGGAATATGCAGCCTGAGCTCCGTACAAAGCCATTGAGAAATGAGCAAAGCTCAGAATATCTGTTGAAAATGATTTCTGAAGTTCACCCATAACTTTGTCTGCTGTAGCTTGGTCAATATCACCTTTTGGCAAACTTGCTGCCATATCGTAAGGTGCCAAAGCCACAAACCCTTTAAATTCAATACCATCTGCGGCTGTTCCAGTCTGGGAAATATATTCGGGTGAACTGGCGGCATTTAAAACCGAACCACCGCCCTGAGACCATCCATAGGCAACCGCCTTTTTGCCTGCACCCACTTCTTTCACAGAGCTAGCAGCACGAACAGAATTAATCAGGTCATGAGACTGTGTCACTGCAACTGCATATTGGTGAACACCGCCACCACCCTGCCCCTGATAATCGGTTGCAACTACTACATAACCTTCATTAATAAATTCTTGCACCCTCGGTATGCCGTAATCAGTCCAAGAATTTCCACCAACCAGAAAGTATTCATTCAGAGGCACGGCTGGATTAATAATTTGAGATGGCCCACAGTTTTGCGCAGCCCCTGTAGTGCCATGAGACCATGCCAAGATTGGTCTACCCTCTTTGGGTGCTGAACCCACTGGCGCAACCAATAATCCTGTTGAGATTGTTTTCTTGCCTAATACATCAGATGAGATGTAGGCAATCTTCCATGCTTGAGCACCCTTTACGGATGTAGTGATTTTCTCTTGCTTGACAATTTGACCCAGCTTGCCATTAGGGCTGATCTTTGCAACTGACTCATAAAAAGCAGCCACGGGCGGCTCGGCATATACAACAGAAGAAAGAATGCTCAGTGTTGAACCAAACACCAAAGCCGTGAGAGAGGGTATTTTTGTCATAGTTAAGGCTAATTAGTTGTAAAACTATATTAAACACTAACTTATAAGGCTAAAGCCAACTCACCCAACTAATTGAAATATCTTCTATTGGCCGAAATCGGCCGGCCGTCAATTTCGTCTGAAAGACCTCTTTTAGAGATATAAGAAATTGTCATCTATTTACATAAGGAGCTATTGATATAACACTCATTGCCTTTGAGTTACTGAAAAAACCTCTTTTGTAATTGACTGGTATTACTAGAGATATGCTGCGCTAATTTCTCCACCATCGTCTTCTCGGTACCCACTGAAGCGACTAAATTCATTTCCGATGAGACTAACCCAATCTTTCCTAGCAAGGCTTCAGAAAGTTCTTGGCCAATTTTCAAAACATACCGCTCTTTAAAGCCCAGCTCTTTCGCCATTAAGCAAAGCTCAGTCTTTCCAATATGAGAGGGCCTCTTCTCCCCTCCAATTTTCAAGGCAAACTGATTCGATAAACCTGGATAGATAGAGGTGGATAGAAGATCGTAAAATGGGGTTAACCGTGCGCCCAATCCAGGTGGAAAATAAACCGATAAGTTCTTTGCATGACTATCATTATTTCCAACGAATAAATTAAAGAAGATCCACTGCAAAAAGCGCTTGAAATCCGCTGCAGGTACTCCACTCTCTTTTAATAGTTCATAGCACCTTAACAAGCTAGGACCTCCATCAGTCTCATACTTTACTGTCGAGGGTTTTTGATCAAGCTGACAAAGGTCTATTTGATGAATTTTTTGTATGCCATCCACTACATCCGTAATGCGATCATATCGTTTGATAATGCAAGACTTCGCAGTAGGTTGATATATAACAGGCGCTACATCTAAACCAAGTTGCTTAGCCAGTTTCATTACAAAAGTTTCATTAATAGCGGATGCCCAGATATTTTCTATTCCAGCAATATCAGGTTTAACAATATAGGTTGATGGCGCACTACCCTAAATCGCCAACTGATGTTCTGTTTTCCGCCCTAAATTCACTTAAAAATGAGAGCCATGGAAAGGCAAAAAATTTCATTAGGAAGTTAAACGGAATCAAAGGAGCGGCCTTTAAAGTTCGCATTAGACAACGCTACCCCCTCACAGGAGAGAATTTCAAAATCTCCAAATCTCTCAAAACACGAAAGCAAACAGAAACTTATAAGAAGATTACGATTACTCAGATTTTAGAAGGAGCCTTAAATCAAAATAAAAAAGGTGAGCTCAGTAATTAGTTATCAAGCAGGACCTCGGACAACAAATCCATCGCCATAAATCGACGAACCAAGGACGCTTAAATGGAAGATGTCTTTATAAGCAATAAACTTGTATCAATATCGGCATCAGCATCCAATGCATTGATTTTGCGGCGGTAATTTGGACGGAGGGCTGCCGAATTATCCAAACTACTTGCGCCATCTTTTGCGAGCTAAATAACTCTACTGCTAATCGCACAAGTTATTGGAGCAATTGACAGTGCTTTAAATTCATGAATTGATCTCAGATACATGCGGATCAATGCCGCAGAACCTAAAACCGCACAAGGTGCATGCGCAGGAGAAATTCCGATAAGACCCCCTAGATAACCTTTGTAGTAGTTAGCATAGCAAATTTCCATCACATCTTTCGCAGCCTCCTGGTGACCACTCATCGATAAATACTCATATTTTCCAACGAGATCGACTAATGTAAAGTTACCAGTGTTGATTCGCCCATCAATTTCAGTGAGATGCGCGTGCATAGATGCAGTTGTAAGACCCGAGTAAAGCCAGGGAATGGGGGTTTGCGCTGTATTTATCATTACACCAAATGAATTTAATGGGGGTAAATTTTCACCATTTAAAGAAGCGTGACTCTGCAATTTCGAGATAGCCAAATTACCCTCACCAGTCAATTGTTTGTCATCTAGATAAACTAGCGCTCCACAAATGAATTCCAGAGTAATTGAATCGGGCGATGGATTTAGACTCAAAATAGTTTGCTTGACGATTTTTCTAGCTATATTTCTAAATTCGGCAATACCTGTCACTGTATAGAGCTCTGCCAAGGTGAAAGCAATTCCAGCTAAGCCCGAGTAACCTACATTTGGCAAAGGGCCCAAATACCAATTGCTACTACGATGATCATAGACGGCAGATAGAATCCCAACAGAATCATTTGCTCCAAAAACTATCGAATCACATAAAAGCCTACCAATATCCTCAACAACCTTGAGTGTGACCGTTTTTGACTCTAGAAAACTAGAGTCGAGAAATGGTATTTGGTGGGCGATCCGCCTAGAAAAAGCGATACCTGACTGTATTTGCGACAAGCTGCTCTTTAAGTCAAAAGAGGACTCTAGATTTAATCGCTCTTGAAACTGAGAAAAAGTAGTTGGGCCATCAATAGTGGCGATATTTTCATCAGAAAATAATACGGCGTTTGTGGAGGGTATCAATTGAAAAAATGGAATATCCCGATCTAATAGGGATTTAATTTCACACGAAGCAAGTGAAACCGCCAAATTGGAATCCAAACCGGCCTTTCGTAGTGCGCGATAGATCTTTTGAAGATGAATACAACCTTGCACCCCATCTTTAACATTATGGGGGGCAGAGAGCTCATCTAATAACAAGTAATAATCCCAAGTGGATCTCCAGATGAATCTTTGTGGGGCAAATGCTAAGAGCTCAAGGCTTTGAGCGCCCCCTAATTTTTCCACTGCATCATTTAGTAAATATTTAGATAAACATTCATATCCAGACTTAAATTCCGCTTCATAACTAAAGGGATTTGCTTCACGAACACCTGTACTAGCTATATATGGCGGTAACTCGTACTGAATTTTTTTGCCTGAGGAATCCAACAAGGGAGTGGATAATTTTTGACGTGGCGTAAAAACAGCTAAATTCAACGATCCTTCACCAGCCGACTGCATGGGCATATAAATTAAGCCCGATGCTAAGGGGCCAGCCGCATAGCGGCGTAGAATTTGATGGTGAGCATCGTCAAACTCGCGCACAAATGAAGGCTGCAACAAAGTCTCTAGATCAATCGGGGCGCAGTTGAGGCTCGTAGTGATGAAATTATCAGACCAAAAATCCTTTCCCCCAAACAATTCCAATAATCTTTGGGTTTGTCCTAGGGAAAAAAACCAAGATTTAAAGTCATTTTCAGATTCACATACACTAGCTTGAACATATTCTTCCCAAGCATATTGATCCCTAAGGAGTATCTTTCGATGATGCAAAAAGATAGCTGTATTCTCACTACTGCATTGTTTGCATGCATTCAAATAGACCGATGAACCAAGCAGATTTTTTGGCTTATAGACAACTTTTTTCTGTTGGACAGTTTCGAAGATGATTACATTTCGACCGCTATTGTGTGGATCTCCAAGATCACATAGCAAATGGTCAATATGTTTTAGCTGATATCCGGGGAATAATATGGTCTGTATATCAGCAATATCAGCAGCATATCGATCTAGAGCCTCCTTGTAAACATGGATAAAATGAGCGACGACAACACCCAATTGATAGGCAATTGCTGGGCATGCCTCTAGATATATATCCCATGAAGCCCACGATTGAGTGAAAGCTGTTTGCCAAATTGTTCTATAAATTCTTTTAGTTAAAGCCGAAGATAAATCAGCTCGTGCATTTGAAGTCAGAAACTCCATGTCTTTAAATAGATTTTCTATAAGACGATTACAGGCTTGATTTAATGACTCAATGCTGACACTACCTTCTACATTGGATATAAAAAGGTTGAGAAATTTTGCCCACTCAGGGTAGGTTAATTCGTCCGCAATATAACGAACATCATCGAGGGACTTTAATATCGTAGCGTCAGTTTGATTTGTTTGACTTAGCCATCGCAACCAATCCATATCATTAGCGGCGGTAGCCTTCTTAAACCGCTCAAAACGATCTTTGGCCAGGAATGCATTATTCATGGGAGCAAAATATCGCTCATCCAGCCTCCACTTTGCTGGCGCAGCATTTGCAATTAATTTATAAAAACGATCCGAATGCATTATCCAGAATCTTAGGTAAGCATGGTTTGTGCATCAATTTTGACGGGCAAACTAAGAGGACCCTGAATAATTTTATAGGGGTGAAAAGCAATGTTTTGGATGGGTGCTTGGATTAATAGCGGATAATTTAATAGGGCCCTCAAGGATGCCTCTATTTGATGTAGGCCAATTAACCTACCAAGGCAAAAATGAGCCCCCCCACCGAATATCAACTGGGCCTTATTGATACGATGAGGATTGAAATCATGCGGATCTTCAAAAATATTTGGGTCGCGACAGGCTGCACCCATATGAATCAATATCAATTCATTTTTAGGTATAGCGTGATCACCAATTTCTAGATTTTCGGCTGCACTCCTCGAAAGAAGCGTGACTGGTGGATTTAATCGGAGTGATTCATAAATAAAATTTTCCGTTTGATATGTCCCATTTTTAAGCTTGCTAAAAGCTTGATCCTGCGCAAACAAATTTAATGCGCTGCTGCCTATTCCAACTGTAGCTGTGCCATATCCACTAATCATTAACAATAATATGGTTGCTTCAAAATCTAGCTCAGAAATTCGATTTTGATGAAGTGCCGTTACCAATGGATCTAACCACCTTGGAACTGGTTTGGATTTAAATGAATCAATTAACTCAATTAAATTTAACAACTCAGTTTCATTTCTATTTATCGGATCAAACTCGATTTCTGCTACTAACGCATCGATCATCAACCTTAATTCGTCTTGCTTGGAATAAGGCAAACCGAGTATCTGGCAATTAACCAATATCGGTAAACGTCGCGCCAAAACTTCTACAATGTCAATTGAATCAGCCTTTTCTAAAGCGCCGTCAATAAGATTTTTTGCATCTTCTTCTGTTTTTCCAAAAATAGTTTGCAGCTGTTTAGGCAGAAATATTGGCGCAACTAGCTCCCTAAGAAAAAGATGTTCAACCCCATCCCTAAGGGCAAATGAGTTTTTGATAATCCTGTTTACCCTATCTATTCTGCCAAATCGCAAGGCTTCATCGGACAATTTTCTTATAAACTCACTAGAGATTTTTTTATTAGCCAATACATCGCAGGCTTCCCGATAGCCGGTAACGATATGAATACCATTACCCATTTTCCAAATGGGAGGGAGATTATTTAGCCGATCTCGACATTCAATCCATTGGTCGTTGGATATGCGTCGCATTAATTGCTTCTCGAGAAAATCTATCATCTATCGATTTCTCAATTCGCCTTTTTTAAGGGGCCACCCAACATAAATTCACCTACAGATGCTTCGTCGTTAGGATCGGTATCTGTAGCTAAATTAGCTAACACTGAATTTCCAGCGCCTAAGCCACAGGGAGCCAATCCCAAGGCAGTAGCAATCATGTAGAAGGTTTGATAGAGAACACCAGTATGCTTAAGAGTGACTGCATAAGAAATGGAGCGGTATTTCCAACTTAATCTACCCAATCTAGAGGTAATTAAAAGTAGTACTTCCGGTATACCGGATCCCGCAGCCGAGATAGATGCTGTTTGAAGCAGTCCATCAATTAAATTAGATTTATCCGATCGCAACTCAAGAGTATGGTTCATTGGGTCATACCACCAAACTCCAGCATTAAGGCCATCAAACCCCAGAGTGGCAATGTACACCTCTAATTCATATGCCGCTCCGCCACATGGGTAGGGCCTGATGCTCGCCTCATAAAATAGACCAGTGGCTTCGTTCGGCTCTAACACTTCTTTCACCCTCAAGCTATGCCAGAGGAAATTGGATAAATCTTGTAGAGTCATACATCGATCACCATGCTCTCGGATTGACTTTCGAAGATTAATCACATCATTCAGTGATAGAAGGGGCAATTCGTGTGCGCTTGGCAACTTTACAGTCAATCTAGAGATATCAGGAGCCTTCAAAGCAGGCAGACTGGGAACTTTACCTTTCCAAGAAAATACACCGCCTACTGGATTCAAATTATTCCCAAGTCGGCTTTGATTATGAAAATCAAGCTCGTGCGCCTCCCAAAATCCTAAACCTGGAGTTTGCTCCAATAAAGCGGACTCTTCATCGATCAACGTACCTGAAGCATATGCAAATTTTACGAAGAGTTGTTTTGTCTTATCTTCAATCAGATTGCGGTGAACGCTAAAGAGATTGATTAAAAGAGTTGGATCATAAATATCCAAAGCATGACCAAACCGAGAGTTTTTCGCTAATATAAAATCTGCTTCCATCCTCGTAGTGGTAAACCGTGAAGGAGTCAAGACCTCGGGCATTAAAGCCTTGCTTAAGGGGTTGTGTAGCAACTTACCAATCGGACGCAGTTTTGCTAATATTTTTCCATTAGAGATGATTCGGTATTCAAGCCACCCTAATGCCATGGCTTGTTGAACAGTATTGATAAAAGTGGCAATGTGATGACTTGATAAATTACCTTCAGATAATTTATCTAAGACGACTTCATAATCAATTGTGCCATCTGCCACATCATGCCATGCTGCCCAGTGCTCCTCGATCGGAAGCGGCCATTCTCGATCCTTTAGCGTGATGGTTGGGGTCCCCTGACTAGAAAAAACAGCTCCGGGAGCTAATGCAACGGAGAGAAATGAATGGTGACCTAAGGAGCTGCTCATCAAATAAATATTCCGATTGGATTTAATTCTGATTCATCTTTGGCATGTGATAGCAAGCCCATTTCTACTGGTACGTCATAAAGCCTACCTGGAGCACAACGCCTCCAAAAATGCCTCATTCCTGGAACTACAACTTTTACTACTGGCAAGCCAATATCTGGTCTAGTTTGATTGAGAACCAGGAATTCAAAACCCTTCTCTTCCATTCTTTGTTGACAGGCTCGAACTATCTCCCCTATTGAACCTGATGCATCAATAGAAGAAGTTTTTGCAAAAATCTTCTCTAAATGTGCATTTGGTTTCAAATAAGCATGATCTGAAATTCGGGCTGTTTTCCACCAATCTAGGGATGCAGGATCATCATATGCGTATTCACCGCTACCATCGCTCGCGATTGGCATGACGGCCGGTAAAAATTGATTGAGCTCAGTTACAGCACGCAAAACAGCAATCTCAAAATCTAAATGGCAGCCAAAAGCAAAAACAATATCTTCAACTGGCTTGTCTACTCTCCTAGAAATAGCGGCTATTACAGGAACACCAATATCTGTCGTTAAATCCAAACACCATATCTCTCGATGAATGTCATGATAGTGAGAGATTACCTGATTGATATAGGAGTTCTCTAGCTTTGAGAGATCTACCTCAGGAAGACTGAGGCGGTTGTACCACCAGATGGCTGCAGCATCTCGCTCCACTATTTCAAGGAAGCCTTGCAAGATCGCCTCCTCAATGGTGTTCCCCGCAGCGCTGCCATTTGAGTCTGCCCAAAAGTAAAACTGCCCTTCTTTACGTGGGTATGCAAAATACAGATAACCCGTCGGCAACCACTTAAATTCACTCTTGGTAAATGACCAAATTGGGGACCACTCCACTTTTGCATGAATATCAAAAGGATCCGGGATAATATCAAAACCTCTATCACGTAAATTATTTTGAGCTCGAACGTTGTATTGCGCCTCGCTAAACAACATGCATTCATTTGGGTGGATGGCAGCATTTCCTAGCTCTTTGAATGAGGCGCTGATTCGATACTCTTCACCAGTAAATAATCCAGAATATCTCTCAACTGCCTCACAAAGAGCGCCGGCTTTAGCTTGTTGTATGGAGGTTCCCTTGCCACCACTTTTGCTTCTCAGTCCTTTTTTTAGAGAAGATAGATTTTTAGTGTCCATGGCAAAGTTGTGGCCAGCAACCGCATTGTGTATGACTGCTTTCTGATCGCCAGAGGGCATCTCATAGACTGAGGTCACGACCCCAGTAATGGGGCTAATTAAATGTTGCCATTTTGCAATGGTCTCTTCAGCGCTTACTGACCTGAAACCACCTCTTTTATCGACCACCGAATCACCCATCTTGAGTGAAAGCGGCGGCGGCATCTCTGCTTTACTTTGCCCACAAAAAGCACATTGAGGACGCTTAATGAGTGGGTGCTCTTCAATATCTAATTTTGTTAAATTTAGAGCAAATATTTTTCCCGCTAGAGATGAATCTGAAAACTGCAGAAAATGATTAATCTTGACTGCAGCAAGGCTAAGCGCGGCATCAATAGAGGCAGGGTTATAAGCACGCGCCGTTTTTAATGGAACTTGCTCTGGACTTGCCTGAGAAACATAGGTATCAATTTCCCTATTTCTCGAATAACGATGGACTAAGCAGTGCCAGCATCCTGTTGTTTTACTATCAAATATGGGGCCAATTAACGGCCTTAATCCTTTAGGCTGAATCAACATACAAGGAATTTTTAACTTAAAGGATTCAGCAACAAATGGCTCAATTTCAGAATTTAGCAAATCCCCAACAATATTAATTCTGAGATCAACTAATCCCGCCTCCTTAGTCAAAATCCCAATTTGTTTTAATTTCTCCGCTAGCAGTTGAACTTCATGTTCATCACCACACAGACTCACGGTAAAAACGCGCTCTTCAATCTCATCCATTCTGTGCTGAAGCAAAGCAGAATAGGCGAATGAAAAATAGGCATCCTTACTAAGTGGATTTTCGGTATTTAAAAGATATTTTTTATCGATTAGTTGGCGTAATGCATAGTAGATCTCGGAATAGCCCCATGCACCAGCCAAGTCGTCGGCAATTACATCAATTAAGATGGAATCAGGTTGAGTACTCGCATGAAATGCCGAGAATATATCTTCATTGATTTTTCCGGGGAGTCGAATGGATTCAAATTCTGACAATAAAAACACCCCTTCATCAGGCACCAAGAAGTGCTGATAAAGAGGTGAAACAACCAAGTATCCTGAGATCATTACATTAGCCAGAGTGCTGGCCAATGCAGGCCCATCATCAATTTATAAAAAGTTTAACTTACTTAATCATGCAGGAGCTACTCTGTACTGCGTAGCAAAACTATCCTGCAGTACCTGCAGTGCCGGCGCTTCCTGCACTACTGACTGGACAGCCTGCTGTACTTGCACTACCACCAGTACCAGCAGATGAGCCGCCAGCAATAGCTGCTAGATGCTCTTCAGTAAGGCCTTCTGCAGGTTGAGGAGGCAACACAATATAAAAATCATTAGGCCCAGACTCAATCACATCTAATTTTGCCGATGCCGGTATATCCAAGCCAAATGTGCTCAAAACCGAATGAGGATCAGCTTTTAACTTGGCTACAAAACTAGGGTCTTGCCATGCCTGAGCAATGAGTTTGCCCATTGCTTTTGAGTAATTTTCAAGATTTAAAGCCATAAGATTTTGATCCAGAGCTATTAGAAAGAGGTAGCATACTCCTGATTGCTTTTGAGCAGGCCACCTCGTTCAGGATAAATATTAACCCGCAGTACCTGCAGTACCAGCACTACCCGCGCTACTTACAGGACAACCTGCTGTACTTGCGCTACCACCAGTACCGGCAGAAGATCCGCCAGCAACTGCAGCCAAGTGCTCATCACTCAATACGCCCGGTCCAGGGTTAGGGGGAATAACAACATAAAACTGATCGTTATTTGATTCCAATACCTTCACACTTAAAGACGGATCCACGGAGTAGCCGGCATCTTTAAGAGCTTGAGCTGGGTTTTGCAGCAAGGCAGCATGAAATTTCGCATCAGACATTGCTTGAGCCAAAATTTGCCCATAAAGCTTACGATTTTGATTGTTTAATTCATTTGCATTCATATTCAGTTCCTAAAATTTTTAACCATTAACGTTTAAAAGAATCGGTATTAACCACCAGCAGAGCCAGCAGTTCCAGCAGAGCCAGCTGTGCTGACTGGACAAGCGGCTGTGCCTGCTGTAGCAGCGCTTCCAGTAGTGCCGCCACCACCAGCAATAGCTGCTAGATGCTCTTCAGTAAGACCTTCTGCAGGTTGAGGAGGCAACACAATATAAAAATCATTAGGCCCAGACTCAATCACATCCAATTTTGCCGATGCTGGAACATCCAAGCCAAATGTACTCAGAACTGAATGAGGATCGGCTTTTAACTTGGCGACAAAACTAGGGTCCTGCCATGCCTGAGCAATGAGTTTGCCCATTGCTTTTGAGTAATTTTCAAGGTTTAAAGCCATGGAACTATCCTTTGTATAAAAAAACGGTTAACTAAAAACGCTACCTAATACTAAAACACTTTTAAGCAAAAAAACTGTGATTAATTTATAACTTTTTGAATAATTGCATCAGAATACTTAGCGGGACATATATTGCGACGCATCATACTTCGAAACCGTTTTTTACAGAACTTGACGCTTAATTAAATCTGCAAATACTCCATTTTGATTGACGAGATCATCGTACTTACCCTGCTCAACCAATCGCCCTTGATCAATAACAAGAATCCGATCTGCATTTTGGATTGTTGATAAACGATGAGCAATAATCAATTTAGTCACCTTTAGTTTATTTAGGCTATCGTACACAATTGCTTGTGTTTCATTGTCAAGAGCGCTAGTTGCCTCATCAAACAGAATCATTTTCGGGTTGCCTGCAAAGGCTCTTGCAATGAGTAAGCGCTGATGCTGCCCTCCAGATATGGTGCCAGCACCTTCTGCAATAAAGGTTTGCATTCCCATAGGCATCACTTTAATGTCATCCGCAATACCAGCCATTTCCGCCGCTCTCCAAGCATCGTCTATGGTGAGGGGATTTGAGCCCACAATATTACGAAAAATAGATGCAGGCATTAAGGTACCGCTTTGCAATACGACACCCAGCTGTTTACGAACAGCCGTTATATCTAACTTTTTCAAATTCTGGTTATTTAAAAAGACAATTCCGGACGTCGGAATTTCAAAACCTAACAAAAGGCGGAAAATGGTAGATTTTCCAGAGCCCGACGCCCCAACAATCGCAACAAATTCATTCGGCTCTATAGAAAATGAAAGGTTGGAAAGTACAACGGGACCCTCACCTTCATAAGAAAAAGTAATATTACTCAGCTCTACGGACCCATCAATCGGACCTGGATCTTTCTTATCGTCAGCAACTTCAGGCAACGCATCCAGAATGGGCCTTGCCCGCTCAAATAAGGGAATAGCGCTCAAAGAAGAGGTCAAAGCAGCTCCTATAGAAACCGTAGATAGGAAAAATTGGCTAAATGCAGCACTAAATGCCATGTATTTTCCGACCTCTATAGGATGCCCAAAAATACTTAACATTGCAAAAATGAACATGGTAGAAACTACAGAGAAGCCAGCATCAAATACCAATTGCCGATTCTTAAGTTGCGTTAGTCGATAGTCAATACTTTTTTGTATAGAAAAATCACTGGCCCACTTGTCAAATCCCCGTGACTCAGCACCACAACTGCGTAACTTTGAAATCCCATTAATTAGCTGAAGAACTAAACCGCTAATTTTTCCTTGAATATTGTATTGAACACGTTCTAGAGAAAGTCGTACGATGTTAATAAACAGAGTGAAGGTAAGCGAGATACCAACAATACCCATTCCCAAATAGGCTAATTTGCTATCAATGGAAAATATATAAATTAAACTAATAATTCCAAAAATCCAGCCCAATAATGCAACTTGAGTTGTCCCAGTAAATATTCTCAATATCCCATCAATACCAAATGCTCGCTGACCCAAATCTCCAGCAGAGTAATTTTTGAAAAAAGGAGGGGGTAACTTCAAGAGTCTAAAAATAATAGCTGACTGACTAACATTACCCATCCTGCCTTCAATACGGAGCATGGAAATAGAACGAGCTAGCTCAAAGCTCGCAACTCCTGCTGCAGAGGCAACTAAAACTAAAATAACTTGAACGAGCGTCTGACGCTCCGCATTGGGAATCAAAATATCCATAATGCGACCTGTTGCAAAAGGGACTAACAAACCTAAAACACCACCCAAGATTCCAGTAACAAAAACATTAATGAAATCTGGGCCAGTTCCCTTAAAGCCAAATTTAAGTAGATCAAGTAAGCTTATTTTTTTATCTGGCAATGGCCTAAAAAACATATATGCGATTTGAGCAAATGTTTTGGCAAAGTCTTCATCAACCTTTGTTGTTTTTCTGGTTGCACCATCTACGACGTATGCCCCTCGCCTAGAAGAGATGAAAATCGATGGCGTTTTATTTACCCCAATAAATACCAATAAAGGGCCGCAATCATCCTTCCACCAATCCTCCCCCATCAATTGCACTGGCCTAACCGCTGCATTCGCTTGAGCACCATAACGCGACACTAAATCCTGAATCTCAGTTGAATCTAGCTCTGGCTTAATTTTTATGTTGAACCCTGTAGCAGTTAATACTCCTTGGCAAGCCTCAGCCAATTTGTTACCCGAGGCGGCATCTAAGGCGGGGATCGCATCACCCTTCAGAACTTCAGCGAGCTTCAGAATGGATGACCCAAAGTTAGCGCTATCTTGGTTCTTTCTAGCGTAATAACGGTTGAGAAATTCTTGCATCATGGTATTTGCGCCTCAATAAGTCTGAAATAGGCGCCTTTTAGCCCCATTAACTCATCATGAGTTCCTCGCTCCATTACCTTTCCATAAGACATCACAATAATCTCATCGCAATCTCGAATTGTTGAGAGTCTATGCGCAATAATTAAACAGGTGCAACCACGCTGCCGTATTTGGTCATCAATATATTTTTCGGTCAATGGATCTAAAGAAGCCGTGGCCTCATCCATTACAAGAATTTGAGGATTGAGTGCGAGAGCTCTTGCAATCTCTATTCTCTGCAATTGCCCTCCACTAAAATTTCTTCCGCCCTCCAATACTGGCTCGTCATAACCCTTTGATCTGAGGACAATAATTTCGTGTAAAGCAGCATCTTTGGAAGCGCGGACTAAGTCTTGTTGGCTTATAGTGCTATCCCATAACATTAAGTTATCACGCACACTTCCTTCAAAGAGATAAATTTCTTGATCCACGCTAGCCAAATATCCGTGCAAAATATCTTTTGGAAACGCATCCTTTGAAATGCCCCCTATTAAAATATCTCCACTCCAGGGCTGATAAAGGCCAGTAATTAATTTACGTATAGTTGATTTACCACTTCCAGAGGTGCCAACAATCGCCACCCTCTTACCAAGCGGAATGGATAGGTGAAAATTTTCAAGTAAAGGAGGATCCTTTGGGGAGTATCCGAAAGTAATGTCTTTCAGAACCAAGCTACCGTCCAATTGATTGGTATTTGTTACGCTGACGGTAGTTGTATCAGTAAAAACCTCATCAAGCTCATAGTGGTATATATCATCCACCCTGACTAAATCTGCTTTTGCCTGTTGAAGTCGATTCATCAAAGACATCAAATTGGTAACTGGAGAGGTAAAACCAACCACCAAACCTTGAAAGGCGACCAACATACCTACGGTCATAGTCCCGTCGATAATACGAAAAGCGCCTAAGCCTAAAATTGCTACCGTAATGAGCCCGTTTAGCAATACTGGCACCACCCCTAAAATAAGAGTGTGGTATTGCAGATACTGGTAAGTATTGTTTACATTTGCCTTAAAGCCAGACCAACGAATAAAAAAGTTATTTTCTGAGCCGGTAGCTTTTATAGTTTCAATATTTTGAATTCCACCAACAGTCGTAGCTACTAGCTTTCCATAATCTTGAGCTAACTTCATGCTGTTATCAATGCGAAGGCGGCTTAATTTTTTAATTGCGAGCACATTTAACGACACAAGAAATATGCTAATTAACGTCATCTCCACATCGTAGATAAACATTAGAATGGCGTAAAAAATCATCGTAATTAGGTTTACGACATTCGTTGCCAATCCACCAGACAATAAATCTGCAATACGATCATTCGCAGAAACGCGCTGACTAAGATCGCCGGCGAATCGTTGGTTGAAAAATTCTACTGGAAGCCTTAATAGGTGCCAGAAAAATTGTGCCGAGCCACTAATTGCTAAGCGAGTCTGAAGACGAAGCAAGTAAGTTTGCTGCAATGAGGTAATGACGGCCCTTAGCAATGCCGTCAAAGCCATACCCATTAAAAGGGGGGCAATCCAATCAGAGCGATGAGCAATTAGATAATAGTCAACGAAGATTTGACCAAATATCGGTATCGCTAAACCGGGAATGACCGAGGCCAAGCTAGCGAGAATGACAAAAGCAACCGCTTTCTTAGAATTTTTTAGTCGAATAGCTAAGAAATCAAATAAGGATTGTTTTTTTCCGCCTGCCTTAAAGTTTTCTCCAGGTGAAAATTCGAGGGTAATGCCTGTATAGGACTGATTAAATTCCTCCCAAGAGACGCGTCGCGGGCCTGCAGCAGGGTCATTCAGGTATATATGCTCAGGGGTTATGCATTCCGCGACTAAAAAGTGATTGAAGTTCCAAAACAAGATACATGGGAAATGAACATCCGAAAAACCATCAATAGGAATTTCCAAGCCTTTTGCATCAAGTCCATATGACTGAGCGGCCTTAACAATATCTTCAGCGGTACTGCCATCTCGCGAAACACCACAAACTGTCCGCAATTGCTCTAGCGGAACAAATCTTTTGTAATAGCCTAGGATAATACCCAAAGAAGCCGCGCCACACTCAACGGTTTCCATTTGAATAACCGTAGGCGTTCTTGGCCTCAAAAAGGCCTTCTTCCAAAACCTCCATTTCGAGGCAATCATACTCAAGCTGAGCATCAATATTCCTTATTTAGCCCCGAGCATTGGAAAGAGCAATGAAATCGGGGCCTGCTGATTGAGCACAAATTTCGTATTCGCTAACAGACCACTAGAAATCTGTGCGGACTTTCCATTAGGCGAAGACCAAGCAAAACCATTAGCAGATGTTGGGTCTCTCTTTAACTTAACCGTGACTGCATATGGGGGGCCCATCGAATTATCTAACTCAACTAAGCCCTTATTACCCAAAACGAGCAACATTTCTTGTTCGGTACTCGGAAATTCAGAAACGGACACCACCTCCCCTTCAAGATAACCATAGAGGGACTTATCAACAGTAACGGGGGATACTTGCGCTGTAATACCAGGCTTAAGCTGTTTTGCACCTCTAAGAATGGGAATATAAATGATGACTTCTAAGTCCCTATTTTCGGATTCCATACTGAGTATGTTGGTTCCAGCAGTAACAGCTTCGCCAGTAGTGGTTTTTTTCTCAACCACAATGCCATTCACCGGACTTGTAATCTCCGTCTTTAATTTGTACTCGAATTCAAGCTCTCGAATCTTTTGCTCTAAAAGATCCGACTGAGTACCATTCCTTTTTACTCTTTCAAGACTGCTCTTCATTTCATCAATCTGAAAACGAAGCATGGGTTGGTCAATAAACCCAATAACTTCGCCTTTGGAAATAATTGATCCACTGGCTAAATCGTTCAACTTTCGAATAATTCCCGTTGAAGGTGCCACAATTTGATATACCCCGCCCTCTCGCTCAATAATTCCAACCCCAGATAATGTGGTCGGAATTCGTGCCAAAAAGGCCCAAACTAAAATACCGCATAAAACAATTCCTATTCCAAAAAGAGAAATCCAGGCCCTAGGCCTAGTCACAATCATCAGTTGATCCAATTGATCAGGCGAAGAAAGATTAGTTAAAGCATCCTTTCTAAAAATAGACCCCGACGAATTTGCGGGGCTAGATGCATTAGTTGAATCTGTAGGCACATTAGGATCGGGCATAGTTCTAACTAGTTAATGGGATGATTTAATGGGGTAGACCTATGGGCACCATCAACTTAGTGCTCATTAATTTTTTCCACCCTGTATCAGCACAGCAGGGGAATTTGGAATGCTGCCCGGAACCTTATTTAGAGTCAGAAGTTGTGACACTAAATTAATAACCAAAGATGAATACCCTGCTCCTGTATCTGGGATGCTATAAGAATCACCATTAAGGCTCTCTACTTTTGCAAAATTTCTCTCAGCATCTTTATTTTTATTGACCACTAAAACTGCGAACTCATTATTTCCATCAGCCTTTGCATCGACAGCCTCACCAATAGGGGGAACCTTTATCATTAGTGGAGGCGACGCATTCTGAATTCTCACTAGCTGACCTAAAAACATAAATATATCAAAAGTCGAGCGCAGATTTACTTGTAAATTAATTTTTCCTGCATCGATACCATTTGTTTTGGCTACCTTTACCTTGCAAAAAGTTTCGCTGGAAAACTCAGCACGAGCTTGCTCGGTATATTTTCCTTCCTTCATGCAGAGGCGATAAAAATTATTTCTTTTAAAAAGTTGATAACTGCCGTGTTTGTTGAAAACCGACTTAATTTCAACGCCCCTATTTCTTAGAACGTCCTCGTATTGGTCACCATACTGTTTTTTTAATTGCACCCCAGTAATCTCTTCCCCATCTTTAATTTCACTTGAATACGACACAGCCAAAAGACCATAGTTGAGCAACTTGTACATTTGCTCCTGGAATTTTGGATAGTCAGGTGATGCAGCATCATTGGTGTATACCGTTGGCGGAGCATCCCCAACCCTGTACTCGAAAGAGTCAACCAATAAGGTAAACATCAGCTCTTTTGGTATGTGATGCCGTGAAAAATACTGCATAACCTCAAGCGGAATATTTGAGAGAAAGCCTTTTGTAAAGGTGGCGTTATCTAACGAAGATTGACTAAAGTTAAAGCTATTTCCGAAAGTTGCCATAGGAAGAACGGTAGTTCCTCCTAAATATAAGGATGGAGTTGCATTTGCTAGGGTATTTCCTATTCCATAAAATGAAGCACCTAAGCTAGGGGAGATGCTCACAGAGCCGGTTCCGGTGATATTCGGAATATCTAGAAAGCTTAATGGTCGGTTATTCCCCGCACGAACAATATTTAGCAATAATCCGTTAATTTGATATTGCTCAAGAATAAGGGCGTACTTAGAAGACATACCGGAAAAATCTGGTGTGATCGGGGTGGTACAAGCACTTAGAAAAACTAAGCACAAGAGCATTACGCGCTTAATGGATGCAATCATTATTTATATTTATTTAATTTGATGTAATTTAACAGGTTTTTTAAGTTGTTAGCCGCCTACCCTGCTTATCTTATTTTTAGGGCAAATTGACGCTCAATAGCCTACACATTTTTTTAATAAAAACACCTTCAAAGACTATTTGGTCGGATATAACCCTGCTTGCGCTAACTTTGCTGTGCCTTGATTAGGAAAACCTAATTACTCGGTGAGGATCACGACCTTGCTCTTGGCCAATCATCTTACTTAATCTGACGTTAGCTTGATGGTAGCATGGTACGCGGCCTCTAAAGCCAAAATTTACTTGATGACCTTTGAAGTTCAAACTGAGCGATATCAAGGTGCTTCTCGCCAAGCCACTTACCGAGCTAACTCATGATGAGCTACTGCGCAGAGCGCAGTATTTAGAGGTAGAGAATGCTTACTTAAAAAAGCTTGAAGCCATACTGGCTCAAGCTCGGATTCCTAATAGTACCTACTACCAGGTCAGCATTGGCAATAAATACGATCCTTATCTGGATGCTAAATGCTACGGCCATCGACAAGTGCAAATAGGGCTTGGTCATCAGAACCATTACCTCAATCACTAGAACGTGCAAAGACTCATGACCCAGATGGGAATCAAGTCCACTATTAAGTCCAAGCGATACCAGTCTCACAAGGGATCCAATGTCAAGGTAGCACCCAGTCTATTGCACAGCCAAATCAAAGTGGATGAGTGATGTCACAGAGCTCAACATCAAGGATGAGAAGGTTTACCTCTCACCCAAATTAGACCTATATAAACAGGAGATCATCTCTTATAAGATTCACCGACAAACCGCAGCTCAGCATGGTGATAGAGATACTCAAAAGCGCCCTTAAAAGGCTTTAAAAAAAGAACAAGCAATTTTGAGCTCTGATCAAGGCTGACAATATCAAATGGGGGGTTAGCAAGAGGCCCTAAGAAAACAAGGCATTGCTCAAAACATGTCAAGAACAGGCAATAGCCTTGATATCACTGCTATCAAAACTGGTTTTAAATTATGAAAAACGAGTTTTATTACCAAAAGAAGTTTGAAAGCATCGAATCAAACAAAAAAACTAAAGGGATTAAGCCCGGTGCAATACCGAACTCAATCCCTCGTGCTAACTTCACTAAACCGTCCAACTTCTGGGGGTCAGTTCATTCGGGTGTTAGAAAATTTAATACTTTTTTTAATGAAGCATCAAATAATATTCACTTATCCATATTACTGGCCAGGAACAGGTCCACTCACAGGATACTGAGAACAAGCTTCTGAAGGATTTTGATATTGCCCTCCAGCGGCTGTTACAAGACCTTCCGAAGAGGTAGTTGGATGTCCGAAATAACCCTCACCAATAGGGCAAAAGCAAGTGGCAGTTTTTGCACCATTAGTTTTATCTTTATCAACTGTACATAAATAATTCCAGCAATTAGTGCCTTTTGCGCCACCAGCAGGACAAACCTGATTATTAGATTGGGCCATCGTAAATTGAGGTGTGGCGCTTTCTTGTGGATACATCAAGATATCTAGGTTGAAATAAGACCAGATTTTATCTTGGCTTGGGCGCGCGCATGATCCATTCATATTTCCCTCATTTACAGCAGCAATACCATGCAAGGTAGTACCGTTCTGAACGGCAATTTCCTTGGTGATAATTGGACACTTGCAAACCGCTTCATCATATTCTCGAGTAGTTTTTCCACCATCCTCTTTTACTTTGATTTTTTTACCTGTAGGCTTACAGGTTGAAGCCCCACACAAAGCAAATTCCCCAGGACACTCAGTTAACCCAGTTTTTCCTAAAAATTGCTTAGGACCAGGATGGGAGCTATCGGAATCTCTATCACCCCTTATATCTCTAGATCCAGGATCGACTCTGTCGCGAAGATCCCTAGTACCTACATCAACTTGGGCAAGTAAAAAGCTACCGGCACCCTGATCAAAAGTGGACGCACTCGCCGTCCCGCCAATTAATATAAAGACAGCACCTATCAAAATAATTGCTGCTGAAAAAGTTCTTTTCATATTTTTCTCCAAGTGAGGTGAATAGATGTTGCGATAAATCGAAATCTGTTTTGCACAATTACTTATTGACCGGTGGTAACCAACCATTTGCTGGATACATACCACATGCCTTAGCTGGTGGGTTGTAATAACCACCAGCCGCAGTAAATAGAGAGTCATTTGGGCGAACTTCACGACCAAATTGCCCATCATTAATAGCGCAATAACAAGTTGCCGTTTTCGCGCCATTGGTTGTTTCTTTGTCGACTTTACACTCAAAATTCCAACAATTTGAACCGACTGTACCTTCTTGACATAAGTGCATGTTAGCCATAGCACTGGTAAAAGGTGGGCTAGCACTTTCTTGGGGATACATCACGATGCTCTCGTTATAGAGCGCCCAAACAGTATTGGGCTGACGATGAGCGCATGAGCCATTCATATTTCCTTCATTCACTCCTGCTATGGCTGTCAAGCTAGTGCCGTTTTGTTGTGCGATTTCGGCAGTAATAACGGGGCATTTGCATTCGGACTCTTCAAAATAACGGAATGTCTTACCGTCATCACGTTTTACTTTAATTTTTTTTCCCGTTGGCCTACAAGTGGAAGCCAGACATAAAGCAAATTCACCTGGGCATTGGGTCATACCAGATGCCTCATCAATCGTTGTCTTCGTCGCACTCATTTGATTGGCGCGATCTCGCGCATCGTCATCGTGCTTTTCCTCTACCTTTGAACGTAAGAGCCCATCGTGTGAATCATTTTGAGCAAGTAAAAAAATGGGTCCAGAGTTATCAGAGGGAGTTAAAAAATTGGCTCCATAAGAACTGCCACCCAAGCATGTCAGAACAATGAAGGCACTTATAGAAAGATGGGAAAATTTCATATCGTATTTAATTGAGACTTTAAAGTATTCGGCCCAGATAAATCTGGGCCGCTGTTTATTGAATATGATTTAACAATAATTTTAGTTATTGCATTAGTTGATCTGGGAAACCCACAGGCAATTCTTTACAAGCCGCCGCAGGATTATTCCAAGTACTTCCAGCATAAGTAACGTATCCGCGATCACCTTTGGCTTTCTGGCCAAATAAGCCTTCTCCATACGGGCAACGGCAACTAGCTGTTTTTACACCATTGGTTTCTTTTGGATCCACAGTGCAAATATAGCTCCAGCAATTAGATCCTTGCGCAGAGCCCTTGGCCGTGCAATTTTGGGACTTAGAGGCAGTGGACTGCATGAAACTACCATCAGGCTGCTCTTGTGGATAGGTGGTTACAGTTGTAGAAAAATAAGACCAGATTTTTCCAGTGCCAGGTGAGCGGCAAGAGCCATTCATATTGCCTTCATTCAACCCAGCCACACCAACCAAAGGTGAGTTATTTTGAGAGGCAATATTAGACGTAATCACAGGACACTTACAAATTGCCTCTGGATACTGTTTAGTGGTTTTTCCGCCATCTTCCTTAACTGTGATGGTTCTTCCTGTTGGTTTACAGGTAGAAGATGCACACAACGCAAATTCTCCAGGGCACATTGCAATGCCGGCTGTACCATGTCCATCGTTAGTTCCACTAGTTTTTGTAGCGTCATCATTTTTGCGACGATCGCCATCCATGGACTGTCTAACATCGCCATTAGATCCGTTATCCATACGTTGCTCGACCCGTCCCCTGAGATTAGGGTCATTTTGAGCCATTGAAGCCAAACTTAAACCAGCAAGAAATAATGCACATAACAGTTTATTAAGCATTTTTGAGTCAATCCTTATCTTTTAGATTATCTAATTCGTTATGAGTATATTTCTATTTAACAAATAATTAGTCGGTAAAACTACCTAGTAAAGTAAATCAAATTTGCAGCATCATCAAAAAATTTATTAATTGCAGGCTCTGTTACCCAGCCATCCAAATGGTTATCTCCGAGAGCTGACGTTTTAAATGCTCGGAAGTAAGAGCTGTCTCGATCAAGTGCTAAGAGAGTGTTATCAAGATTTGTATCGGAGGAGGAAACAAGCTCTTGGTATTGCCTCATCGACTTATAAATACTTCTTTCTTTCGGAGACAATAATTCCTCCCTACCGTTCTTAGATTCACTCTTTCGAGCCTCTTCTTCAGTTTGAACTTTTCTTGGGGTAACCAAAACCACCACATTTTCAGAATAAAGCGATTGTGTTTTTTGATTAAACAAATATTGAATAATCGGGATATCTTTTAAGACCGGCACTCCATCTTGACCGCCAGATATCGAACGAGAAGCTAAGCCATCCAATATCAACGTTTCCCCATACTTAATTTTCACATTAGCCGTGACTGCGTGCTGATCTGTTGCTACGCCTGCATTAAAGCCTCCAACTGCCGCCGCAGAAGAAACATAAGAGCGAGAGACCTTTACTGCCAACATCATTGACTCTTCATCAATAAAAGTGGGGGTAACAGACAAACTTACGCCAGTAGGAATATTGGTAATCTGAGCACCAGAAATACCAGCGCCATTTAATCCAGCAGTAATTACGGAGCCCGAGTAAAAGGTAGAAGGAATTCTATCCAGCGCAGTTAGCGTGGGCCTAGCAATTACTTGAGAATTGTTCGTTGTAGAGTTGGCTATATTCATTGTGTAACTAATAAGACCGCTAACACTGTTGATGGTCGCGCTAGTTGCATTGCCAATGCCAATCACACTATTTTGCACCACTCCACTTACACTCTTTCCACCAGAAGAACCGGTGGTAGAAAAACTTTGTGAACCAGCAAAAACCTGCAGTCCAGTCAGAAGATTAATACCATACTGACTATTTTCACTGTCTATGGTTCTAATCAATACCGCATCAATAGAGGCCATCTTGGGAGGATTTTGCTTACTACAGGGGCTTGGCAACGGCTCTAAATACAATGTTTGATCACCGCTTGTGCCACCCACGGGTACGCCGTAACTTCCGCCAGGAGCTTTACCAAGACCAGGCTTCGTATCACAATCGAACCAGCGCTGCTGCTGCTGATTCATAGAAACTGCGGTATAGCTGCCACCACCACCGCCACCGCCCGATGTCATTGGTGCACTAGCTGCTTGAGGCTGGTAAGGCACCGTACCGGTACCTGATGAACCCCCTGATGAGCCGCCTGATGAACCCCCGCCAGAACTAGAGTCGTCACTATTTTGATTGCTTTCATAGCCCGCGATACCAGTCCCTCTCGTGCTAGATCCCCTGGTTGAGGAAGAGTTATTGCCACCTAAATTATTGCTGCCGTTGTTATCGTTATTGTTGTTGCCACTATTCATTCCATTAATGCCGGCAGGTCCAGTCACTGCCCTGCCTTGACCTGCGGCAACCTTAATCATCTTGCCTTGCCCTTGTTTGGCTGATGCTAGGCTTGCTGGGTTCTGTGATGGATCTAACTCCATAGATTTGATGTTGTTGAACTGATTGGCTATATAAACGACCTGCTGCTTTAATTGTGCAATCTCTTTGGGATTGCCGGCATTAATCCTTGAGTACGTTTCAAAGCTTTGACTTGCTTCAGTTGTTTTTCCAACGGCCACATACATCAAAACCATTAGCCTTATCTTATCCACATCAGTTGTATTGAGTTTTTTTAAACCCTCTCCAGCCCAAAGAGCAGTCTTAAAATCTTTTTGCCACAAAGAAGATTGCAAGAGGCCAAACAAAGCATCTTGACTTGATGGGCTAATCGCATAAGCACTAATGAAATTTTTGCTTGCTGCGGAGTACTCCCCAGAATCAATGTGCAAACGTCCCAATTGAATGAGGGGCAAGGTATCAGATTTATCTAGCGATGCAGAAAGCTCATATGCCGTCTCTGCAAGACCTTTGCTATCAGGCGTGTTGTTCAGATACTGTAAATGGTAGCTAATACCATTTAATAAGTGCAAGGTAGAACTATTAGGACTAACTTTGACTGATGCGCTAAAGACCTGCTGCGCATCTTCATAATTACCCTCACGCAAATATTGAATACCCTGCTTTACCAGCTCATGTGTCACATTTTGCTTAGGGGCCGCTATTTTTTGCTCATACTTATTTGAGGAGGCGTGGCTTGTTTGACCGCCCTGACCATCCATACCAGCACAACCGGCAAGAGTAACCATGCAGACCGAGAGAATGGCAGTATTCACTGGCCTTAAACAGAATTTGAGTCTACTAATGGACATATATTCAGGATTTGCTTATAGAATGATTCTAGTGAGGGTATTCTACAGATATATATCTTAATTAGTGTTTTTAAGGGGTTATGAGCCAAATATACGGCGATTTACACCGATTATCCGCAAAGACTTGGGAGATGGGTACCCCTTAGGTTATTTGCCAAATGAACAGCTCCCGTGCTTTGAATTACGGTTATATACTTATTTTCTTCATACACAACCATTGCGATCATGTCTAAGACTAATTTTAAGTCAGCACTTCTTTTTTCAAGCGCCCTCAGTGCGAGTCTGTTCCTAAATCTTGCTTACGCTCAAACGCCCGTCTCAAACCCATCCATAGATCAAATTGTCCAAAGTCTCGAGAAATCTGGCGCACTAGATCGCGCAATTGACCGAGGCATTGAGCGTTATAGACAAAAACAGATTAATGCCGCCAAAGCTAAACAAGAAAAAGAAGATACTCAAAAAGCTGAACTTGCAAAAAATGCCCGTGCTGTAGATGTGAAGAATGACTTTATATACGGCAAACCGGATGCCGTGGTTTCAATTATTGAATACTCCGACTTTGAATGTCCATTCTGCAAACAATTTGGCGACATTCCCATCAAAGTGGTTGATTCAATGCCCAGTCAAGTCAATTTAGTATGGCGTAATTTTCCCTTACCATTTCATGATCCTATGGCAAGTAAAGAAGCTGCTGCTGCTGTTTGTGCAGCAAAACAAGGTGGTAATGATGCCTTCTGGAAATATTCTGAAGGCATATTCAAAAATACCCGCTCCAATGGTCAAGGTATACCCAATACCAACGGAACAGACCCCTTGATTACATTGGCAAAAGAGCAAGGTATGAATATAGAGAAATTCAATACCTGCGTCAGTTCTGAAGAGGTTAAAAATCAAATTAATGCCGATTTAGAAGACGGTCAGAATGCTGGAATCAACGGGACACCAGGCGTAATACTAATTAACCATAAAACAGGCGCATTTAATGTGCTAGCTGGAGCTGTTCCTGAAGATGTTTTGAAGCAGGAAGTTAAAAATTTATTAACTTCTAAAAAATAAAATGTAATCTACAGAGCAAGACATATCACCATCTTCCAGGGATGGTGATATAAATATTTTTTACACGAAAATCACCACCCTGGTAGTTCAACGCTAAAGGCCCAGCATTAAAGCGGGTATCAGTTACCTGGCTTGCTATACCGTTCAATGTGATCGCAAGTTGACTCCCTACTACGCTAATTTTCATATGATTCCATTGATTAGCTACTTGCGTAGGTTTAACTTTATCCAACATTAGAATGGTACCCGCCCCTAGACCACCCGCTCGATTTACCAGTGAGACCTCATAGGCAGTTTCTGCATTAATAACATCTGTATTCATACAGCGAAAAAATACGGAAACCTTCGCATCACTAGAAACCCAATAATCAAATTCAACCTGAATGTCTGGAACGCTTAAAAGAGTAACCAACATTCCATGGCCTTGAGTTACATCTATCTCTCTATTATTTACCTGCCAACTTGCATTTCCATTTGGGGCCCAGGATGATAAATCGGAGCCATTTAACAGTGGAAATGGAGAGCCTAAGGTCGTAATAATGGCCTGAGAATTTACACTGGCAGGTGCCCATGTCAGCGAACACACAAAAAGCAACTTCAGAAGAATGCCGCTCTGTTTTAAAAAAATATCTTTAAGCATAAAAAGTTTATATTGAAGCGACTTTAATAGAGAACATGTAGTATCCGTCAAATGTCAGATTGGTACATTTGCGAATCATGGCACATTCTGCTCAGCGCTGAGAACGGCAACCTGCTTATGCACGCCCTACTTGATGGTCTTGATCTTAGCTGACTAGGTCTATTACTAGCTTGGCTCTGGACTATGGAATACGGGACCAAATGATTGAAGCGGGAACGCTTGATCTTTTTCTTGATTGAGCCTTTACCTTGCTTATTTGTACTATTACTTAGAAGGTATCAATCTAGTCACAACCCAAATCGTCATCACGGCCAATAAAGCCCCTGAAAGTAAATCAATTAAGTAATGCGATCCTTCAGTGGGGATAGAGATCAGCATTGCTGTGTTTAAAACCAATGCGAGCGGAAATGCAATGCGTGAAGTGCGCAGGGCATATGTAATCAGTATTGCCAATACTGTATGAAATGAAGGTATAGAAATAAGCCCTTGGGTTTTAATTAAATCCACAGTCTTCAATGCGCCAGACCGTAATAGTTCAAAATGCGTTAAAGCCCCTAAATCTACTCCCTCAGAAATGGAATAGTATTTCCAGGCTCCGGCTGCTGGAAAAAAGCCTGAGATGACAATGGTAATTAATGCCGAAATCATCAACATCAACACAAATTGATTAAGCTCTAAAAATCTATTGGTAAATCCGAGAAAAATAACAACGAAGACCATTTGGAAAAGCAAGCTGTTGTAGGCAATCTTTAAAGTTAAACCTATAAGAGGATGGGTTTGCAACCATTGATAGATGGATAACCAGTCGAAATTCATCCATTTATCTATTTGATCAAGCTGATAATCCACAAGAGGGAAATTGGTACTAACTACTAAATAACTTAAAACAGCAGCAGCATTAGTAAATAACAGAATCGCTATTAGTGATGTACAGGCGTTAAAGATTTTTGGATCACTTCGATAACGCTTAAAACCGAGCAATAAAGCTGGTACACAGATTCCCAGAAGCACCGCTCGTGCATGAGCGATTTCAAAACTCCAATGACCGGACAGGATCCATATATAGTCGATTAAGCAAATCCATAATCCAATCGCAATCATCCAAAATACATTGCTCGCCAATTGGGCTTGAGAGCCAAATTTTGAAAAATATGCCTTTTTCATTGAATGGCTAGTTTGGTTTTTTCCCTGCGAACCAAAAAGACCATTGCCGTCAACAAGACAATTGGGGCTATTTGAATGGATGTATACAGCGCCAAAATTATCATCAGCACTGGAAGCGCCCATAAAACGACTAACATTTGTCGTTCAGCGACCATCCACCCATTTTGCATCCCTTCTTTTGCCATGATAGCGATGGGTAGCGCCAATAAAGTCAAGTCGTACTCCATGATGTAAGGGGTAGCAAGCGTACTGGCGATGACTAGTACGCTCCAACGTATTGGCCATGAAGAGCTGGTGCGCCATGTTTTCCAGACAACCACGCCTACAGGCACAAGAATTATCAAATAGGCGACATATGCAGCGGTTGAGGATGCGCCCAGTATTCGCATAAAGGCAAAAACTGATGGTGAAAAGCTCCAGGTAAATGGGTATGTTTCAAGAATCAGACGAGCTATTCTGAGACTAGAAAACCACCCTTCCCATGCATCAAAACCTAGGAAATAAATCGAAGCAACAATGAAGGTTAAGCCTGTTGCAATTGCAATCAAAATCGTCGACCAAGCCCCTATCGCCATTAACGCAACTGGAAACATTAAAGCCAAGTGCGGCTTAATACACAATGCACCTATAAAAATTCCAGCAATACGTGGGTTCTTAGGCAACTGCCATAGAGCTAGCCCAAATAAAGTAGTGATGAGGTAGCCATTCTGACCAACACGAAAGTTACACCAAACGGCTGGAAAAGCAATTAAAGCAAGCATCACTGCGTTACTAGGTACAAACTTTTTTAATACCGCCAAATATGCGGCAAAGGTACTCGCTAGGTATAAAAAACAGGCGGGCGCCAGAGGCAAGAGTGCAAGAGGAGTAGTAAGCAATAAATACGTAGGGGGATATAACCAGAAAAGACGAACCGGAATAGTTGTCGCATCATAAGCGGCGACATTCACCACTCGAATATACGGATCCAAACTCCAGCAGATTTGATTGAAAATATTGGGGTCATAAGCATCTGCAGCCCGACCTAAAGTTGCCAAATAAGAGGCGGACCATAAAGCCCTGAAATCAACCAGTGTCGTATAGCCTTGGGGCTCCACAAAATTTGAATAAATAATCAACTTAATACTCAAATATAAAAACACGATAAGCGCACCCCAGCTATACACAACTAGCCTAGGAAGACCCAATAAGTAATTTCTTAAATTAGTGATCAATTGAATTTCGGTTAAAAGAGAATAATTTCGAGTGAAGAATAGCCATTCTATTTAATCGGAACTCGATGGCTGTTAGTAATACGCCAACACCATAAATAACACTGCGGTAAAAATTGATGGAAGAAGCTTCTGTAAAGTATTTTGTGGGGCAAGAGATCTCGCCAATACTAAATCCTGCGTATATTGCCTGGGCCAACATTTGATTGTCAAATAGGAAATCATTTGAGCAAAGGTTGATGGGGATGCTCTTAATAACCTCTGCCCTCCAAGCTCTGTATCCCGTATGGAATTCTGATAATTTACTGCCAAGAAGGATATTTTCAATTGCCGTCAGCACCCGATTTGAGATGTATTTATAGATAGGCATACCGCCCTGTAAAGCCCCATTACCCAATATTCTAGAACCTAGCGCTACATCGTAATGACCAGACCCAATCATGGCTACCATTGCTGATATTAATTTAGGGGAATACTGATAGTCTGGATGAAGCATGACAATAATATCGCCACCGCGCATCATGGCTTCGTGATAACAGGTTTTTTGATTGGCTCCGTATCCAAGATTTTGAGTATGCTGAAATACAGAAATCCCAAGCTCTCTAGCCAATGAACTCGTCTCATCCGTACTGAAATCATCCACCAAAATGACCTCATCAACAATATGCTGGGGAATCTCAGAATAGGTCTGCCTCAAGGTCTTGGCCGCGTTATACGCCGGCATAATTACGATGACTTTGTTATTTTCAAACATTAATTATCTGATGCGGAAGATTCATATGAATATCCTTTCAATTTACACCAATAGCTCACTTAAAAAACATGAATATCCTGATCTGGATCAAAAAATGTAAGCTCTTTAATGGATGTGGGAATTACTATGGGTAATTGATGAAGCAACAATAAATTCTGATGATTCATCAATAAAACAGAGCATACTTAAAACATGTAAATGAGATACTTTTAATGACTATATATTTATTTCTAAAAAGCGCTTCAGAAATTTAAAAATCTCATAAATCTTCTAAAAAATTATATATGCCAAGAAAAAAAAGTTTAATTTCGATAGTCACCCCATTTTTCAATGAGGCTGAATGCATTCCTCTTTTTTCAAAGGCAATTCTTGAGCTTATTGATTCTTTACCTGAACTCGATTTTGAAATTATCTGCGTCGATGATGGCAGTCAAGATACCAGTCTAAAAATCTTACAAAACTTAGCTGAGCAACATCATTGTTTTCGCCTTATTGAGTTATCGCGAAATTTTGGCAAAGAGGCAGCTTTAACAGCTGGCATTGACTTTTCTAAGGGTGATGCCGTTATCCCCATAGATGCTGATTTGCAAGACCCACCATCTCTCATCATTCCCATGATCAAAGCATGGCAAAGTGGTTCAGAAGTAGTGCTAGCAAAAAGAGTTGCCCGCGAAAAGGATTCTTTTTTTAAGCGCTATACCGCCCAATATTTTTATCGATTCAATAATCGAATTGCTAGCATCCCTATCCCTGAAAATGTTGGCGACTTTCGCCTGATGGATAGAGTGGTTATTGATGCACTTAAACAGCTGCCAGAACGTCAGCGATTTATGAAGGGACTCTTTGCATGGGTGGGCTTCAAAACGCAAATCATTGAATACCATAGAGAAGAGCGAGTAAAAGGCGGAACCAAATTCTCCATATGGAAGTTGTGGAACTTTGCCATCGACGGAATTACCAGCTTTAGCACCCTACCCTTAAGGGTCTGGAGCTACCTCGGAGCAGGTATTGCCGTGCTTTCTCTTTTTTATGCACTATTTATCGTCACCAGAACCTTGATACTGGGAATTGATGTCCCTGGCTATGCCTCTCTTCTGGTAGCTGTACTTTTTCTGGGCAGTCTTCAGTTAATTAGTATTGGCTTGCTGGGAGAGTATGTTGGAAGGCTTTATCTCGAAGCCAAACAAAGGCCAGTCTATTTAGTGCGAAAAGTATACGAATCAGCGAAATAAATAAGACAGGCGAGTGCAAATGTCATTTGTGAAAAAGTGGAATCTACCCGACTGGATAGCACCATTATTAATTGGGTTGCTGGGGTTTTTTATCATCGCTGGCCCAAGAATTTTAATCCCTACCAATATTGCATGGCTACGAAACGGGGACCCCTCAAGCTATTTTTTGGGTTGGGATTTTTTTAGAAACAGTCCCTGGACCCTTCCCCCGGGTCTCAATCCTCGCTATGGGCTAGAGTTTTCAAACTCCATTGTTTACAGCGATTCAAACCCCTTACTAGCCTTATTTTTTAAGCCATTTAGCATTTTTTTACCAGAGCCATTCCAGTATTTTGGAATTTGGATTTTGGCATGCATATTGTTACAAACTTGGTTTGGATGGAAACTCGTCGGCCTCATGACTACCGATAAAAATATTCGGGCAATTGGTGCAGCCTTCTTTTTATTCTCGCCAATAATGATCTGGAGACTACATCCATATATTCTTCACATTAATTTAGTCGCTCATTTCCTCATACTGTGGTCCTTGTACCTCACCTTTAGCCCCAATTTTAAAAATCGGTGGCTCTCTTGGTATAGCTTAATGGCGCTGGCTACACTTACTCATGCCTACCTTTTGGCCATGGTTTTAATTCTTTTTTATACCGATTTACTGGATCGCAGAAAAAAACAAGAAATTACACCCAACCAGTCTCAAAAAATTATCTTCATCGCCTGCGGGGTTGTCTTATTTCTCGCCTGGCTTGCGGGTTATTTTTCTTTGGGGCCTTATATGGCTATGGCTGGTTATGGAAATAACCAGATGAATTTGCTATCTATCATTGACCCAGGAAAGACGGATTATGGTCTTTGGTCCCATTTATTACCCGATCTACCGGGCGATCAAATTGGACATGAAGCCTTTAATTATTTGGGCTTAGGAATGATTTTCTTAGCGCTCCTGGTTATCCCCCTTGCAATGTCCCGCCCCGCTGGATTTAAAAAAGCGATCCAACAAAGGCCTTATTTTTATATAGCTATATTTTTATTCACTCTTTTTGCCGTTAGCAATCACATCAAATTTGGCAATAACGAGTTTGACTTCCCTTTGCCTGTCATTGTTTTAAATATGGCCGGAATTTTTAGAGCGTCAGCAAGGATGTTCTGGCCATCCTTTTACCTCATTTACTTCTTGATGATTTATGGGGTTGTTAAGTACTTCCCCAATAAGGCTGCAACATTGATTCTTGGGCTTGCTTTGTCAATACAGCTTATCGATACAAGCGGCGGACGCGGGGTGATAAGAGACTACTTAATGACGGCTCCTAGCTCAACATGGGATAGCCCTATGAAATCTGATTTTTGGAATGATGCAGCTAAGAACTATAAAAAAGTACGGTGGTTAAGACCTGCTCAAGATCATGAAAAATGGAGTCAGGTTGCTTACTTTGCTGCGCTAAATAAAATATCAACAGACTCCGCCTATTTGGCAAGAGTGAACTTCTCCAAATTCGCGGATGTTGAGACTAGAGCGCAAGCATCTATTGCCACGGGACAGTATGACCAAGATACGCTCTATATCATTGAAGACTCCACCGTAGAAGAGGTGAAGAAACACGTAAATCAGTCAACCGATCTACTACAAAAAATAGACGGGTTTAATGTATTGGCGCCTAGATGGCTTTTAAGATCAAGCGGTAAGGGAGGACAGTAAAGCGTCATTGGCAAAAACAAACTTTTCAGACTGTCCGTCTTTGCCATTACAACTAAAATCTAAGCTACTTAGATCAAGCCTTTTTTCTTCAAATTGGCTAAGCGATTATTCAGGCTTTTTAAGGTGAGAAGATGTAGCTTTTCACCCTCAGACCAATTAGCACCCTTCCACTCAATTCCTTCTTCAGTGACGCTAACGAATGGCTCTTTGCCTTCTTTTGCATAAGCCTCCAGTATTCCCATCAATACCGCCCTGTCACCGTAACCTTCGGCATCTTTAATCGCATCCAATATAGGTTTGGTAATAGAGTCTTTAAATATCTCCCTGGACTCTGATTTCTTAGTCGTCTTCGGGGTATCTGGCTTATACGGGTGTGGCCATTCAAACACCATGCGTGCCGAATTTTTAACCGCTTCAGGACTGACCATGCCATCGTTTATGGCAGGCTTACCCTCTTTAGGCTGTTGACCTGGCAGATTTAAACTCAAAATCCAGTTTTCAAACTCAAGAGTACGGCTGTAATGATTTTCATCTCCGCCTTTGCTATCTTCTTGCTGGGATTGCAATAAGGTGACCCAAGCCCAGGCAATATCTTTTGGCGAGGCAAATTCCCGATCAAGAATTTCACTTGCTCGCTTAAGGATGGGCTTTGATGACAGCTTTTTCATAACATTCTTTCTTTACTACTTACATTTAAGGATTCAAAACAAGGGATTAGACCCTTCTTGATAGATTGATGAATCGAGTTCGATTAGGGCTATTTTTTCATGCTTTTGGATTGCATGCCCATTTATTGATAAATATTTGGCAAAAACCACCTGAAAAGCCGGATTAAAGAAATCTAATTGGCTGGCGCTAGCTTTGCCCCTGTCGGGGTTTTATAGCGGTTGTATGACCACATATATTGATTGGGTTTAGCAATAATCATTTGCTCAAAGTAGGCATTCATAACCGTACAAGCCTCTATGGGACATGCCGGATACTTTTGCATCATCACTTTACTTTTAATTCTCCAACCCCTACCAAAGCTCAATCTTTCAGAACTCATAAATAGTGTAGTTGCATCACTATTTCGAGTTAATTTAATCGGAAATGAGCTTGTATAAGCGTACTGATTAAAAAATTTAGCCCAAACACCATCCGCCACACTGGGCACCTGATCAGCAACAATTCCGATAATCTCTCCATTGCTTAATGCGCGTTTAATCTTTCGCACACCACCAAGATTTGCCTGCACAAACTCCACACCGGGATGCTGACGGCTTCTCACCATCAATTCATTTACCCAATTCTTGCGAGCGGGCCTATACATATAAGTAGACTTCACGGTTTTAGAAAAAAGGCGAGGCAGAATTTCAAAGCCACCAAGATGCGCCGTAAGAATAATTAATCCTTTGCCATTTTTAGACAATTCGATAATTTTCTCTAAATCTTCTACAGTTGACTTCTTAAGAGCGCCTTTGGGATGAGCCCAAATCCATAGAATGTCAGCAAACATCATTCCAGACTGTCTTGAAACTTTCCATGGGGCAGCAATAAAGTCAGACGAGATTGCCGCGCTATCAAGATTTTTGTTCAGACTCCGCCTATAACGTGGAGAAAGAAGGTAAATTAAGATGCCAACACTACCACCGATGAACTGCAAGAAAAATAACGGTAGAGAACTAAAAAGTCTCAATATGAAATACATCTATCCTTAGGTTTTCAAAACGAGAAGCCACCCGAAGGTGGCTTCAATATGAATCACTTGGCAAATATTAAATTTGCGCAAATTGTGAATCCTTACTCAGCTGACTTTACTTCAGCAACAGCTTCAGGAGCTGTTTCAGCGTGTACTGTTTCAGCATGAACTGGTTCAGCTGGAATAGTTTCTGGAGTGATTTCTGGATTAGGATTAGTTGCTTGATTCAATTGGATTACCTCTAAAAGATGAATTCACAAAATGGTGAATTCGCCCCTACCCTAACAGCTATATTCAGATGGCGTAGGTTTAATTTGGAAAGTGACTCTGAACGCTCTCAACGGGGTTTTTGAGCTAATGACCTCAAGTTTTGAAGCCTATTATTCAGTTACTTATTGAGAGTGGCCTGGGCTATAGAGGGCATATCTATCTCTACCAGCCTGCTTAGCTAAGTACATCGCCTTATCGGCCATGTCGATTAGGTCATCGGTTTGATTTTCTTCCCTGACAATTGTTGATGCTATGCCAATACTGACCGATATTTTCGGGCGCTTATCGCAAGGGAAATCAAAACGAATAGAGCGAACTGCTTTCATAATCCCATCGGCCAATGAAATGGCACTGTGCTCGGTGGTATTGGGCAATACCACAGCAAATTCCTCGCCTCCCCAACGGCAACAGATATCCAATGGTCGACTCACGCTCCTTTGAATAGCATCGGCTACGGCTTTTAAGGCGATATCTCCACATTCATGGCCATAATCATCATTAAAGACTTTAAAGTGGTCAATGTCGATAAACAAAGCGCTGATAGATTGCTTGGTACGCATTGCATCTTTCCAAAGCCTAGGAAACTCAACATCAAATGCCCGGCGATTTTTTAACTGAGTTAAGCCATCCGTATAGGACATCTCCAGCGTGAGATCCATCTCCACAGCATTACGATAAAAGCGCCACATAATGACTGATAAAGAAAAAATTACCAGCAGAGTTGAAATCAAAAAAGCCAGATTTTCTTTTATAAACCCAAAGAGCACATCTTTTTTACTGAGAATCACAATGGTTTCTAAATCATAGTTCTTGGATGTTGCATAACTAATGTAGGAATCATCAGGTAACGCCTGTGAAGAAGAGGTCTCTATTACTCCAAATGGGGTCTGATGAGCAAGAATCAATTCGTGGATATGCAAACACTTCATTTCATCGGCTTGACTCTGTTTACTAAGCTTGGGGTAGTTAAATGCAATATTTCCACCACCAATGTGGACAAGAATTTGAGCATCCGTTATGCCGTCCAGTGACTTTTCTAAGTTACTTTCAATATCCTGCGCAGCTAACTGCTGGGCAAGGATCCCCCGAAATTTTCCAGATTTATCTGTGATGGGAATAGCAATATGAAAAGTTAATAAATCTGTTGTTCTTGCAACAACTAAATTCCCAACAGCGACGGTTTTCTTTGAATCGTTTTTTAACTTCTGAAAATAGAGCCGATCAGATAAATCAATGGGCTCATCAAAGACTTTCTGACTTGTTGCTCGCAACATTCCACTCTCGTCAACATAGAGTGTCAGCATAAAACCTTCATCACTGATAAATAGGCTTAGCTGCTTACGGTTTTCCTGCAAAATCTTATATGCAGACTGATCGGTTAATTTTCCAGCATTTAAATCTTGCTCAATTTTTGGGAGCGTAAGATCTAGTAAATTTTTTGCATCAATTAAAGTAGTTTCTATTTGCGTGTTGGTGATATTGGCTTCACGCAATAATTCATTTTTAACTTCCAATGTATATTTGGAATAATTCGTATATAAAGCGAATAGAGCACCACTCCCCACACAAAGCAGTATTAGCAGATATAAAGTGATATACCGTGGCCTAAGACTGGTCTCGATGGTGTGCTTGGTGTCACCGCTACTATCCATTTTTCATTCTTATACTTTAAAAATTTACCTCATTTGAGAACCGGAAGATTCTTAACGATACTGATAAATCGTGTTTTTTTATTATCTATAAGGAATTAGCTAAAAATATCCTTATTTTTCCTCTTCCATAATGAAAGTAATATTCAACCCTCTAAATTATGGACCGCTTACTCATGATTGTGAGGACTGTCAGCAGCCACAAAGTCAATGAAACCGCGCTCTACATGCGTAGATACTAGTTTTACTCGAATTAAGTGACCAACAGCATAACCTTGCGTATCACTAATGAGACGACCCTCTACAGGTGGGTCAAAGAGCCTGATCCAAGTGCCCTTTTCATTGACCCCAGAAACAATCCCATTGAAATACTGCCCGATCCTCGTTCTCAGAAGTAAAGCAGCCTCAGACTTGCGTAATTGACGCTCTACCTTCTTAGTACTGTCCTCCTGAATAGTGCAATGCAATGCCATCGCCTTCAATTCATCTACCGAGTAAGGGGGTCTTTCACCAGCCAAGACCGATTTCAATAAGCGGATCGTAATAATGTCTGGATAACGTCGATTGGGCGCTGTAGAGTGCATGTAGTCGCTCACCGCCAAACCAAAATGGCCGATTGGCTCATTAGTAGGCTTTTCAACAATGTATTCACCTGAACCCATCAGCTTTACGATCAAGAGTGATAAATCAGGAAAGCGTATAGGATCTTCCCTATGCTGCTTAGCCAAGAATGTCTCTAGCGCCTGAGCATCGGGCTGATTGGGTAATGTAAATCCATGATCAAGAGCCACCTTCACAATCTTCAACCATCTCTCAGGAGATCTAACTACCCTTCTCATCGAATAGATTCCTGCATGAGCCAAGAAGCGAGAGGTACAACCGTTGGTCGCAATCATGAATTCCTCTATTAGCTGACGAGCCCGATTGTGAGGTTGCTGCTTAATTTCAGAGATTTCGTTATTAACAAAATTTGCACGTGGTTGAAAAATATCAAACTCTAATGAACCACTTTCGTGACGTTTGACTCGGAGTTTCTGCGCCAGCTCATCCTGAGTTTTCAACTGTGATGAAAGCTCCGGGACCCTTTTAGCAGCATCAGAGAGCTCTGCATGCCCTTCTAACCAATCCGATGTCGCATCATATGCAAGTTGAGCTTGGTTACGGACCAAGGCACGATAAATCGAGGATTTAGTAAGTAAACCCGCTTTAGAAAAGTGCATTTCACAAACAATGGCTAAGCGATCTTCATCGGGATTAAGAGAGCTCAAATCCGTAGAAAGTTTTAATGGCAACATCGGAAATATACGTGCCGACGTATAAACAGAGCGTGTATTGATAAAGGCATGCTCATCAATAGGCGTATCTTTTTTTATCAAGGCATCTACATCGGCAATAGCCACCAGTAATTGATAACCTTCGCCTGAGCTAGCTCTTAAAACCGTTAATTGGTCTAAATCCCGAGAATCATCATTGTCAATTGAGCACCAAGGTAAATCCCTGAGGTCCACAATAGATGCGTCTTGCTCTTTAGCAGGCCCCTGAATCTCGTTTAATTGATTTATCACCGCAGCCGGAAACTCAGGCTCTAAGCCCCGCACAATCATTACTCCAACAGCGATACGAGAAAGCTCTTCTTTGTGATTTTTTTGATCACGAGTCCGAAACGGATACTTCATGGGATTATTCAAACCAATCAACTTCCCTTATTAGCGGATATCCAAGAAAGTAATCGATCCATCCAGCTTTGAATAAATTGACGACCCCCTTGTCCGATATCGCCAGCTTCATCAAAAAAACCCTCTTTCAACTGAAGAAACATTTCTGGTTGGCACAAGGTGGGCATATCTAAGGTAGCAAGCACACCACGCAAATGCTGTTGCGCTAGCGCTGTGCCTACAGGGCTTTGTGATATTCCAATAATGGCTGCAGGCTTCTTTCCCCACACACTCTTGCCGTAAGGACGAGATCCATGATCTAAGGCATTCTTGAGGACCCCTGGAATGGATCGGTTGTACTCAGGAGTCACAAATAACACCCCATCACATTCACCAATCTCTGCTTTCATTTTCTTAACAGAATCGGCCTGATGGTCATCATCATCTTGGTTATAAAGAGGCAGATTGCCAATTTCAATAAATTTAAAATTTACATTCTCAGGAGCCAATTTCACAATCGCATTAGCCAAGTGACGATTAAACGACTCCTTACGCAAACTACCTACAATGACAGCAATATTGAGCTTATTCATTTTTTACTCCCATACAAAACTTAGTTCGTAAAAGGACTGAGATCCCCAGGCTTTCTGAGCATCTTATTAACCTCGTCCAAATGCATTTCCTCTTGAACAATGAGATCTCTCGCATACTCTTCCAAAAGAACGGATTGAACGCCTGGCAATTCAGGATGGCTGCCCGTAGCGATTTTTAAAAGATCGTAATAAGCCGCTAAAGCAATCGTTTCATGCTCCAAGCTTTCTCGCAAGATATCACCGATATCGTGCTGCTCAGTTTCTAATAGCGAACCAATCTTCAAAGAAGGATGTCCGCCAAGAAGAGTCACCATCTCCCCCGCCCTATGGGCATGATCCAGACTTTCCGTTGCATTACCTTTTAGCCAAGACACAATTGGAATTCGGTTATAACCAAAGACCATGAGGGAATAATGGGTGTACTTCACAACACCCGCCAACTCGAGCTCCATGATTTTATTCAGAGCCTCTACAGCCACTTGATTATTTTCATTACCCATCATTTACCCCTTTTTTAAAATCAGGATGTATGTTGATATTCACCATCCTTATTGATCACTCTACTCCGATTAAGACTAAATTTATAGAGAATTATTAGGTGATATTTAGACAAAATTTTGCGGCTGCACCCATCTGTCAAATTCCTTATCCGTAACATATCCACTGGCTATAGCTGCCTCGCGAAGTGTAAGATTTTTTTCATGAGCAGCTTTAGCAATAGCAGCAGATTTATCGTATCCAATATGCGGACTTAAGGCAGTCGCCAACATTAGAGAAGCGTTCATCAGCTCATCTATTCTTGAAATATTTGGCTCTATATTGGAGACGCAATACTGGTTAAAAGATCTCATTCCATCGCTAAGTATGCGAACGCTTTGTAAGAAATTATGCAAAATCACGGGCTTGAAAACATTTAATTCAAAATTGCCCGCAGCAGAACTCATTCCAATCGTGACATCGTTTCCCATCACTTGATAACAAATCATCGCGATGGCTTCACACTGAGTTGGATTGACCTTTCCAGGCATGATTGAGCTACCAGGCTCATTAGCAGGTAAGCTCAACTCTCCCAAACCAGACCTCGGCCCTGATGCCATCCATCTAATATCTGTTGAGATTTTCATCAATGCTGCAGCCAAGGACTTTAGCGTACCGTGCATTAAAGTAAGAGATTCATGCCCAGCTAACGCAGCAAATTTATTGGACGCTGAAACAAAGGGAATGCCAGTAGTTTTTCTCAACTCAGCCGCTACCAGATCCCCAAATTTAGGGTGGGTATTTATACCAGTCCCTACTGCGGTACCCCCTATGGCTAGCTCGCATAAAAATGGCATCATTTTCTCTATAGCATCAAGAGACATTCTCAGTTGCGCCACATAACCCGAAAACTCCTGACCAAGAGTGAGCGGCACCGCATCTTGTAAATGTGTTCTTCCCACTTTGATGATTTTCGAAAATTCAATACTTTTGTCATTCAGGCCTTGAATCAACTGCTTTAAGGCAGGTAATAAATGTGCCGTCAGCTCAATAGCTGCAGCAACATGCATAGCAGTCGGAATAACATCATTAGAGGACTGCCCTAGATTGACGTCATCATTGGGGTGTATGTCATGATTTTTTCCGAGAGAACCACCAAGCATTTGTATTGCTCGATTGGCAATGACCTCATTCATATTCATATTGGTTTGAGTACCAGAACCCGTCTGCCAAACGGATAGCGGAAATTCCTTGGAATGCTTTGCATCCAACACTTCATCTATGGCACTTAAAATCACATCTTGTTTTTGTTTGGTCAATAAGCCGAGCTCACCATTTGCAAAAGCACAGGCATGTTTCACTTTAGCCAAAGCCGCAATAAACTCAGCCGGCATCTTTTCGGTAGATATGTTGAACTGAAGCAATGAACGCTGCGTTTGAGCGCCCCACAGGTTTTCATCAGAAACTTCGATGACCCCTAAACTATCCCGTTCTATTCTTTTTTTCATATTAGAACCATCTTATAACTAATAAGTTCAGGTACAAGCCTAGTTTTAGGTAATCTCATACAAGCAGTAGTGATGACATAAAAAAGTGTGTACTTAAAAGACAAAAAACCACCATAAAAAGGTGGTTTCTGTTGAGCCTTATAGGACATAAATCTTGATGGCTAAGCTAGCAACCTTATCAGTCACCAACCAAATCATGGCTAAAAATTTGAATCTTGCCGTCATGTGCATGCCCTCTTAAAATCTTCTGCTCTGCAATGGACAAAAGCTTAAGTTGATATTTAGCAAAATGCTCTAGAGGATCACCTAAAACAGTGTCAGGGTCAACATCTTCAAGCACCTCATAACTAAAGTGACACTCCAAATCCTTGTCATTTAATTTTGCAGGATAAATAACATCTTTATTATTAGCCAAGCTCGCTGGCCCTATAAATTCAATATTCATAGTAATTGGTCTGCCCTATAGAAGAACTTACGTGCAAACGCCATAATCTCTTTATCGGTGGGATGATCTACGGTTTCAACGCCGACAATCTTCTCAGCAATCTTAGGATCATGATGGTGCGCATGCTTAATTAATTCTAGCTTTGCAGATCCAGGGCCAATAACCAAAATCTCTTTTGACTCAACAACGGATTCAATCACAGAGTGCAAGTATTTTGAATCTAAAGCAACTCTGCCACTGCCGATTTCACCACCCTTGTGATGTAAATGAGGGTGAGTAGATTTAGTCTTGATAATTTCAGCTTCGCTTGCTGTTTCGCTGAGAAACATAACATGAGCTTCTTTATGATCAATCCAGATTACGGCATGATTTAATGACATTAACATTCCTTATAAAAATTCATGGGATTGTTAACACCATACCCTATTTATTGCCGAAATTTACACCGATAGCCTTTAAGGGGCTGGATCAGCACCCATTCTTTTGACATAAATCAAAATCTGGCAATACCAATACCTAAGTAGGATTAGCCTAAGCGGCTAATAAAATCTCCCCCATTTCCATCTTTTCCCACCAGATAAAGGGTAAAAGATAGACAGGGTTGCCAGGCGATTGGAGGATTTCTAGAGCGCCATCAATGGTCTTATTAGCATCATATCTTCCCGGGACTAGGGGCTGGCAACCACTATCAGTTCCGTCATCATGACGCATTCTGGCCTTGATTTTTCTGGTGATATAGACTTGCATAGCAATCCCCCTGTTTTTAGCTTGATGACTGAATCAGATTACGAACTACCGGGTAAATCTGGCTATCCCAACGCTTGCCGTTGAAAACACCGTAATGCCCTACTCCCGCCTGAAGGTGATGAGACTTCATATACGCAGGCAATCCACTACAAAGATCTTGAGCCGCTAAGGTTTGTCCAATTCCACAAATATCATCTCTCTCACCTTCCACGGTAAGTAAAAAGGTTTTCTTGATAAGTTTTGGGTTAACTAAGCGACCTTGAAAAGTCAATTTGCCATTAGCAAGGTCCCGATCTTGGAAAACCTTTTGAATAGTTTCTAAATAGAAAGGTGCCGATAAATCCATAATGGCAAAGTATTCCTCATAAAAATCATGAATGACATCTGCCTTTTCAGCTTCCCCATTAATACGGTAGTCGTACAGCTTTCTAAAGGACTCCGCATGACGATTAGGATTCATACTCATAAAAGCCATGAGCTGTAAAAATCCAGGGTAGACGCGTCGACCTGCGCCATTAAATTGCTTTGGGATAACCCCTATCAGCTTTTCCTCAAACCAAGACATAGGTTTATCTGTAGCCAATTGATTAACTTTGGTAGGACTCATGCTCACATCAATAGGCCCTGCCATCAAAGTTAAAGTTGCTGGCGTACAGGGATCTTTATCCTCTGACATGATGGCGGTAGCCGCTAAACAAGCCACTGTTGGCTGACATACCGCCATGAGATGGGTTCCGGGTCCAATGATTTTCAAGAATTGGATAATGTGATCTACATAAGAGTCGAAATCAAATTCACCACAACTCAAAGGAATATCACGGATATTGAGCCAGTCAGTAATGTAGACCTCATGATCTTGCAATAAAGTTTTGACGGTTCCCGCAAGGAGTGTCGCAAAATGCCCTGACATTGGTGCTACTAATAATATTTTTGGCTGCCCCTCTACCCCAATCTTCCTAAATCGAACCAGATTAGCAAAATGGGTGGATGAAACGCATTCTTCCTCAACTTTGTTTTCAATTCCAAAAGAATCTAATACAGAATCAATCTTAAAGTCTGGCCTAGAGTGGGTAAATCCCAATAAAGAAATCTGCTCATAGTGCGCATTCAATCTTTGCATTGGATTTAAGGAAAAATTTCCAAACCAATTATTGGATACGCGCTCGGATGCCCTTGCGAATAAACGCACAGGATCATGTAAATTTGTAAATGTTTGGTAGGCCTTGTACATCATTAAAGTGTTTTGCTTTCTATATGTCGTAGGGCACGTTCGGAATCCTTTAAAGCGGGATCAAATACTCGTGTTAAGGCAACGTCATTAGCAATGATTGCGGCAGTTTGCGCAGCTCGCGCAGCGGTAATCGATAAACTTACAAATCCAGAGACCTTAAAAGTCTTCAGAAGATTTTCTGACTCAGGTGCATCAGCAGAAAGCTCGCCGTTTTCGATTTTTTCGTAAAGAGAGCGATAGTAAGTTCGCATCTCATCTACCTCCTCAGCTAATCCAATAATTCTTTGAAAGAGCACTGCGAAATCTGAAGCCAAGGGCTTATCGAACTTCACTGAGGTTTGCGTATGGCTTAGGCCCATGGCGTTACCCCCGGAACCTCCGCTGGGCCTTGCTCTACTGGCACAGATCCAAAATTAGCAGGCCCAACAATTTCGAGATACTCCATATCTGGAGAGTAATCAAAAAGATAGTGAACAATTCCAGGCATTTGATGAACGACATCACCTGCCTCAACTAAGGTGGGTTTATCGCCGTACATAAAACGCGCCCAGCCTTTAGTCATGATCACAATTTGAAATTCGGCCACATGGTAATGCCATCCCGTACCTTCAACAGGAGGTTTGTTTGCTTTCACCAAATGGGCAATAACTTTGCCATTTGTAGCGCTCGCCACACCTAAATCGCGATAGAGAAAGAAATCCCTTAAACCACCCGGAAGAAACTCTGTATCAGCTGGCTTTATGTGAGAAAAATTTGTATTGATTTTAAATTCAGATGGCATCTTCATTATTAAAACTCCACTTCAAGTTCTTCGATATCATCAGGCTCCTCAAGGGCGCCCAATACCCATTCCTTCATCTCTGGTAAAGCCATAATGTGTTTGCAATAGGCAAGGCAGTCTTTGTCAAGATCGATGCCATAAGTCAGAAAACGTGTAACGACTGGTGCAAACATTGCATCAGCTAAGGTTGGTGTCTTACCAAACAGAAATGGTCCACCATATGTAGAAAGACAGTCCTGCCAAATAACAATAATTCGATTAATGTCAATTTGCGCTTTAGACCAAACTTTGAATGCTTCAAACTTCCCCTTGATATTCATGGGCAAGGAAGCGCGTAGTGCTGAAAATCCAGAATGCATCTCGCCGCATATGGATCGACAGTGAGCTCTTGCTACGGGGTCACTTGGCAATAAATTCGCTTTTGGCTTGAGCTCATTCAAGTACTCCCCAATGGCCAAGGTATCCCATACCTTGCAACCATCATGATCCAGACGTGGGACCAAAATTGACGGAGAGAGTAACAAGAGCTCAGCACGGTTATCCACACAATCTGGTGCTACCTGCTCCTCTTGAAATGGCAAACCTGATAATTTGAGCATTAACCAGCCTCGTAATGACCAGGAAGAATAATTCTTACTACTGATTGTTAAGGTGGTGCGCTTAGTCATAGCAACTTTCAAGTTAAGTTCAACTACAACTTATTCCCACTTGATGGACTTTAATTTCTTATATGCCCCTTTTTGACCCACGTTTTATCCATTTTCGGGCGTTTAGATTCTTTCCGCACTAATATTGTGCACCGCAATAATGCACTTAAATAGCGCAATAATAGACTTTAGCTATGTCTATACACGCCGCCCTCCACCACGTTACCGAATATCAATATGACCGCCCCGTTAAATTGGGACCACAGGTTATTCGTCTGAGACCCGCGCCACACTGTCGCAGTCATATTCTTTCCTATTCATTAAAGATTGAGCCTGAGGGCCACTTTATTAATTGGCAACAAGATCCTTACTCAAACTATCAAGCCCGTCTTGTTTTTCCAGAGGCAACGACTAAATTCAAGGTCACAGTAGATTTAGTCACAGAAATGGCCGTCTATAACCCTTTTGACTTTTTCCTAGAGCCAGACGCCGAACATTACCCCTTTAAGTACAACGCAGATCTTAAAAAAGAACTTCGCCCTTATATGGGCAAGATGCGCAATGCAGTTTTAAACAAATATTTCAAAACCATTGACCGTAGTGAAATGCGTACGATTGATTTCTTAGTCAAGATCAATCAACAAGTTCAAAACGATATTGGCTATACCATTCGTATGGAACCAGGCGTGCAGACTCCAGATGAGACTCTGGATTTACGCAGTGGTTCTTGCCGTGACTCTGCCTGGCTAATGGTTAATCTTTTGCGCCTATGCGGCCTAGCTTCACGCTTTGTTTCTGGATACCTCATTCAGTTAAAGCCTGATGTGAAATCTTTAGATGGTCCAAGCGGTACTGAGGTGGACTTTACTGACTTACATGCTTGGTGTGAGGTATACCTACCAGGCGCTGGTTGGATCGGTATTGATCCTACATCAGGCTTAATGGCTGGTGAAGGACATATCCCTGTTGCCTGCACACCAGAGCCCTCTGGCGCCGCGCCAATCGAAGGCGGTGTAGATGAATGTGAAGTGGAGTTTGAACATACGATGGAAGTAACGCGTATCTATGAATCTCCACGCGTCACTAAGCCATACACAGAAGAGCAATGGCAAGACATTCTCAAGCTAGGCGAAGAGGTTGATAAGCAATTAGTTGCCGGCGATGTCAGACTAACAATGGGTGGTGAACCGACTTTTGTTTCCGTTAATGGCCGCGATGAGCGTGAGTGGAATTTAGATGCCCTAGGGCCAACCAAGCGTGCTTATGCTACAGATCTTGTCAATAAATTACGAGCTGAATATGGTGAAGGCGGCTTCTTACATTTTGGCCAAGGAAAATGGTATCCAGGTGAACAATTGCCGCGCTGGGCGCTATCGATTTACTGGAGAGCTGATGGCAAGCCGATTTGGAAAAACCCCAAACTCTTTGCAGATGAATCCCATCCCATCACTTACACCAGTAAAGATGCCGATCGATTTGTTCATACGCTTACTAAGAATTTAGGCTTATCAGATAAATATATTGAGCCAACTTACGAGGATGTTTTTTACTACCTCTGGCGTGAATCTAAATTACCTGTCAATGTTGACCCGTTTGAATCCAATCTCGATGATGAGATGGAACGTACACGACTCAAAAGAGTGTTTACCCAAAAGCTAGATTCAGTGATCGGCTATGTCTTACCAATTGAAGCAAGTCATGGTCAAGCATATTTCGATACCAACTGGAAGACAGGCCCCTGGATCTATAGGGGTGAGCGCCTCTTCCTATTGCCAGGTGACTCTCCAATGGGCTATCGCCTACCCCTAGAATCCTTACCATGGACTAATAAAGCAGATTACCCATACTTCATTGAAGAGGATCCTTTTGCACCCAAACCACCTCTTCCCAGCGCCCCGCCGATCCATCGGCAGTATTCCTCGCTAAAAAATGAGAAAACCTCGGCCAGTAAGACTATTTGGAGTCAATCTGAAGATATCAAGCAGCCTAAAAAACAAGAGTCAGCCTCAGGAACCACCCGTACTGCACTTTGCGTAGAAACTCGTGATCCAATGCGTTCAAATGGGCCTGCTGCTGAGAATGATCACGGCGGTAAAAATGGCGCTCTTTACGTTTTCATGCCACCACTAGAGCGTGTGGAAGACTACTTAAATCTTTTATCAGCCATTGAAGCAACAGCAGAAGAACTACAGTTCCAAATTGTGTTGGAAGGCTACCCTCCTCCACGCGACCCAAGACTTAAGCTCTTGCAAGTCACACCAGACCCGGGTGTCATTGAGGTCAATATTCATCCAGCGCATAACTGGAAAGAACTCGTAGAGCATACAGAGTTTTTGTACAAAGCCGCCTTTGAGTCTCGCCTTTCAGCTGAAAAGTTCATGACTGATGGTCGTCATACTGGCACTGGTGGTGGCAATCACTTTGTAATGGGTGGTGCGTCGCCTGTAGATAGTCCATTCTTACGTCGCCCAGAGGTATTGGCCAGTCTGATTTTGTATTGGCATAACCATCCCAGCCTAAGCTACCTCTTTAGCGGCATGTTTATTGGGCCAACTAGCCAAGCTCCACGCGTAGATGAGGCTCGCAATGACCAACTCTATGAACTGGAAATTGCGCTCAAAGAAATTCATCAAAACCGCCAAAAATATGGCGCGAGTATGCCTCCATGGATAGTGGATCGCACCTTAAGAAATATTTTGGTTGATGTCACTGGCAATACCCATCGCAGTGAGTTCTGCATTGATAAAATGTATTCACCAGATAGTCAAACGGGTCGTTTAGGCTTATTGGAGTTACGCGCTTTTGAAATGCCTCCTCATGCCCACATGAGTATCGTTCAGCAGCTATTAATACGGGCATTGGTAGCACGCTTTTGGGACGAGCCTTACATCGCTCCCGCTACTCGTTGGGGCACAGAACTGCATGATCGCTGTTTATTGCCCACCTTTATCAAGATGGACTTTGCAGATGTCATTGAAGAAATGCAACGTGCAGGCTATGACTTTAAAGCTGAGTGGTTTGCCCCTCATCTGGAGTTCCGGTTCCCATTGATTGGTCAAGTAAAGACAATGGGTACAGAAATTACACTGCGCAATGCACTTGAGCCTTGGCATGTCATGGGAGAAGAAAGTGCTGCTGGTGGTACGGCGCGCTATGTTGACTCTTCCTTAGAGCGCATTGAAGTTCGCGTTACGGGCTTAAATCAAAGTCGTTACACAATTACCTGCAACGGAGAACCTTTACCCTTACAACCAACAGGAGTTGCTGGTGAGTTTGTCGCTGGCGTTCGATACAAGGCGTGGAATCCCCCTTCAAGTCTGCACCCAAGTATTGGTGTGCATGTCCCGCTCACTTTTGATGTGATTGATACATGGATGAAACGCTCTGTAGGGGGCTGTCAGTACCATGTAGCTCACCCAGGAGGCCTGAACTATGACACCTTCCCAATTAATGCCTATGAGGCTGAAAGTCGGCGTCTGTCGCGCTTCTTCAGAATGGGGCATACACCTGGAACTATTGAGGGTGTCCACGCCAACATTGAGCTGCCCGCCAGCAGAGAATTTCCGTTCACGCTTGATATGCGACGGTGAGACAATAGGCTGTGGAACCTTTCCAAGCTAACGACTCTCTATTCAAAAACGCATCTCTGGCGGATGAAGTGGCTAAGCTTGCGCCTAAAGCGCAGGCTGGCCATTTTGATGAATTACGAGGCACTTCCACTAACCTGCTCAAACATTGGAAAACGTTTTTTGAGCAGCTAGAGCCTACAGGTCTTGCAGATCTGGATCAGCGCACTCAAGAACTCAATCGACAGATTCGTGAAAATGGCATTACCTATAACGTCTATGCAGATGAAAACGGACCGCAACGTCCATGGTCAGTAGATTTATTTCCCCTCATTATCGAACCTAGTGCCTGGGCCGAAATTGAGGCGGGGATTTCGCAACGCGCACGTTTGCTTGAAGCCATTATTTCAGATATCTATGGTCCTCAAGACTTACTAAAAGAAGGTTTGATTCCTCCTGCTCTTATTCAAGGTCACCCTGGATACATTCGCTCCATGCATGGCGCCAAACTTGCGGGTGGCAAACACTTACATATCATTGCATTTGATTTAGCTAGAGCGCCTGATGGCAAGTGGTCAGTTCTATCTCAACGTACACAAGCTCCATCAGGATTGGGTTATTTATTAGAAAACCGCAATCTGATTGGAAGGCAATTTCCAAAAGCCTATGAGGCGATGCAAATCTCGCCATTGATTAATGCCTACAGAGATTTAATCGATTCATTAAAAACCCAAAGTCCTGCAGGCGCTAATGCTCATATTGCTTTGCTTACACCAGGCCCTTATAACGAAACGTATTTTGAGCACGCCTACTTAGCCCGCTACCTTGGACTAACCTTAGTAGAGGGCAGTGATCTGACCGTTAGAGATCAGCATCTATTTTTAAAAACCGTCAAAGGTCTTGAACCTGTTCATGTTTTGCTAAAGCGTCTGGATGATGAATTTTTAGATCCACTTGAACTTAGATCAGATTCAACATTAGGCGTACCAGGCCTGCTTCAATCAATTCGTGCAGGCAATGTCATTTTGGCAAATGCACCAGGTTCGGCTTTCTTAGAATCCCCTGCCTTATTAGGATTTCTGCCAGCCATCAGCGAGCGTTTGTTGAATGAAAAAATTCAATTACCAGCAATGGATACTTGGTGGTGCGGAGAGAAGGCAGCTTTAGATGCGGCGATTCCAAATTTAGACCATAGCGCTATCAAGCCAACCTATCCCGATTCACAGGGCCATGAATATTATCAATCTATCTTGGGCGGCAGTCTCAGTCAGTCCCAACTGGATGAATGGGTTGGACGCATTACCCGCCAGCCAGATGAGCATACGGTTCAGTCCTATATTCCCTTGGCGCAAATGCCAACTTGGCTCAATGCCTTTAATGTAAACAATGCATCCCTAATTGAGCCCCGCTCTTATATGTTGCGAGTATTTGCTTTAAGCAATGGGGCGAATAGCTGGCAGGTATTACCTGGAGGTCTCGCGCGCATTGCAACAAGTGATTCTGGGATTGCCTCGATGCAACGCGGAGGTAGTAGCTCAGACGTATGGGTGCAGGCAAACCCCCTTCAATTTACCGCCTCTCCTCAGTCGCAGTCGCAGTCGCAATCTCAGTCACAATCTCAATCTCAGTCGCAATCTCAGCCATTAGCCAAACCCCTGATTCAACGCAAGCGCATGGTTACTAGCCGTGCAGCTGAAAATCTCTACTGGTTTGGACGTTATACCGAGCGCAGTGAAAATCTCTTGCGTCTTGCAAAGCTTTACCTAGAGAGCATTAATAATGAGTTTGTTCCCTCTAAGCAACTTTGGAGTTGGCTGGAAATACTTTGTACTCAATATGGTCTGGTGCCAGAAGGTGTTCCCGCCAATTATGACCAGAGCGATACACGCCATCGGGTCTTTGAAAGAACCTTGATCGACTCACTGGCTAAGAACGATCATGTCACTAGCGTGGGCTTTAATCTCCATCAGATGCAACGGACTGCGTCCAATATACGGGAAAGACTATCAACCGAACAATGGAGCACCATTAATTACTGCATTGAGAACTTTAGATCAGGGTGCCATAAAGCTACTGCTTATCAAGACTTCTCATCATCACTTGCAATTGAGGCTTTAAATAGAGCGAACAGCTCTCTAGCTGCGATCACTGGAGCGCAAACTGACCGCATGACTCGGGATGATGGCTGGCAGCTACTCTCAATTGGTCGACACATTGAACGTCTAGCGTTCTTAACGACGGTTCTAGATTTAGCTATCAGCACTGGTTTACTGAATGACCCAAATAAAGATAGCTCTGGTTATATTGCGTTGCTGAGTTTGTTTGATAGCACCATCACCTTCCATGCCCAACATCAGCAAAGTCGAGAAATGGAACCATTAATTAGCTTGCTTGTACTTGATGATGAAAATCCACGCTCTTTAGCCTGGGTTACTAAAGCATTAAAAGCGCGACTTTCTAAACTCGCAGGAACAGAGCGCAACAACCCCGACAAACTTACTCGTAGTGTGGCCAACCTTTCAGACTATGAGCTAGAGCAATTATGTATGGCTGATAGATTTGGTAATTTAAACAATCTCAGATATTGTCTGCAAAACGTTTCTAATTCAGCTTGGAACGTTTCTGATGAGATTAGCGCACGCTATTTCAATCTCATTCACCAAAACGAATACGTCATCCAGACGTAAGAGCCTCATGCTACTCGAGATCATCCACGATACACACTACACTTACGATCCAAATGTGGAGATCGCTCAGCATCTTACTCATCTAAAACCTCCGCAAACAGGAACTCAGTCAGTCTTAAAAGCGGAGATTTGCGTTAGCCCAAAACCTTCATGGCAGGAAGAGATCGTTGATAGCTATGGCAATATTTGCACTTTCTTCTCCCTGCAAAATCGACACAATGAATTAGTGGTTACCGCTAAATCTCTTGTTGAAACAACACCTAATCGTAACCAGACTTTTGAACCTTCACGTACGCCTCCCTGGGAAGATGTCCGTGAATACTTCCGATATCACTCTAAGACCCATTGGGATCCTGCATCAGAGTTTTTATTTACATCCCCGTTTGTGACCCTGGGACCAGAATTTGTTGAATTTACAAAGATAAGTTTTACCTCCAATAGACCCATTTTGGAAGCTGCCATTAGCTTGATGAAGCGGATCTATACCGAGTTTCGTTATGTCAGTAAGAGCACAGATATCGATACACCCGCTTTAGAAGCACTAAGCAAACGTGAAGGAGTATGCCAAGACTTTGCGCATATTTTGATTACGGCTTTGCGTAGCATCGGCCTACCCGCTAAATACATCAGCGGCTATCTTCTAACCAATCCCCCGCCTGGAATGCCAAGACTCATTGGGAGTGATGCTTCCCATGCATGGGCATCGGTCTACATTCCAAATATCAATGAAAATGGTAAGCCCTGTCCTGGCGTATGGTGTGATCTTGACCCTACCAATAATCGCTGGGGCTATGGATCTCCGGGAGAAGACTATATTCATTTGGCGCAAGGTAGAGATTATTCCGATGTCTCGCCTGTAAGAGGCGTCATTCATGGTGGTGCAGATCACGTCTTGGATGTTGCTGTGACAGTCCGTCCAGCCAATTAAGCATTCAATTTAGCTTAATCCGCTTAATCACTCACCAAGCCCTAGCAGGCTAAGCGCCTTTACAATGGGGCAAGTATCACCATACCCCTGAGTGGCGCCTTAGCAACCCTTCTTTAGCAATTTACATTAAAAATGTTTGATCTCTCATTCTTAGACCTTAGCCTACTGGTGTCTTGCGCCGTCATGGCAGGATTGATTGATGCGATTATTGGGGGCGGTGGAATGATTCAGGTTCCCGCATTATTTTCGGTACTTCCCAGCTTTGCCCCGGGAAATCTCCTAGGTGTTAACAAAATTGCCTCTGTCATTGGGACTTCTGGATCCGCCATTCAATATGCGCGCGCCAACAAAAGCCCTTGGCGACTGGTGATCCTCTCCTGCATGGCAGCCTTCTTAGCTTCAATTGGTGGCGCCTATTTGGTTACCCAAATTCCCAATCAATGGCTTCGTACTGCACTGCCCTTCTTTTTGGTTGCTTTATTGATTTTCAATATCAAATCCTCTTCTGGATTGATTCATGCACCACGTCACAAGCACCATAAACAAAGTGCCATTGCTTCGGCTGGCGCTGCCTTAATTGGTTTTTATGATGGCTTTCTAGGGCCTGGAGCTGGCGCCTTTTACAAACTGTTTTATACCCGTATTTTAGGGTTTGACTTCATGCGCTCTGCTGCGCCTTCCAAGTTTTTAAATGTTGCCTCTAATCTTGGGGCTTTGTGCGTCTTTTTCTATACCGGATATGTGGATTGGAAACTCGGTCTTTTAATGGCAGCCGGCAACCTGACAGGCGGACTCATTGGTAGTAGGATTGCCATTAAGCATGGCAATCGATTTATTCGTAAGGCCTTCTTCATTACCGTTTCTGTTTTAACCATTAAAACTTTTTATGATGCATTTCTCCAATAAATGATAGCTGCCTTTTTTTCTTCCGTTGCTCTTGTCATCTACCTTATTGTTCGTCGCCTCTTGTCTGGTTCGGGTGTTCGCTCATTAGTGGATAACTACGGTTTAGATAGCCACAAACTCAAGAACCTTAAACCAGCAGAATTAAAAGCGCTCAATAAGCAAATACAGCAACTTCGAAAGCAAAATAATGCTTTTGGGCTTGAGGATTTGCTCAGGAAGTTTCGCCCTTAAACGCTGGTACGAGTAGCAGGACTTCGGGAATTGGCAAAGTAACGTCTTTTAAACCATAGCGCTACGCTTACCAAACCGATCATGATCGGCACCTCTACAAGAGGCCCAATGACTGCCGCAAAGGCAGCCCCTGAATTGACCCCAAACACAGCAATCGCTACAGCTATCGCCAACTCAAAGTTATTGCTTGCGGCCGTAAAAGATAAGGTACAGCAACGTTTGTAATCAATGCCCATCTTCCCTGTGATTAAAAAGGTGAGCAAGAACATCATTAAAAAGAAGATCAGCAAGGGGATGGCAACCGTGATGACATCCATGGGTAAGCTGAGGATCAGCTTACCCTTTAAGCTAAACATCACCACAATAGTAAAGAGCAAAGCAATCAGAGTGATCTTTCCAATCCGCGGTACAAAATGTTCGTGATACCAATTCTTGGATACAAACTTGAGCATGAAAACGCGAGTCAGAATACCGGCTACACAAGGAATGCCAAGATAGATAAATACACTCTGAGCAATCTGCCCCATGCTGACGCTAACACTAGAACTCGCTAACCCAAACATGGGTGGCAGCACATTGAGGAAGAAATAAGCGTACACACTAAAAAAGAGTACCTGGAAGATCGCATTAAAGGCAACCAAGCCAGCAGCATATTCTGCTGAGCCTTTAGCAATATCATTCCAGACAATGACCATCGCGATACAAGGTGCAATTCCGATAAGAATGAGGCCTGCCATATACTCCGGCTGATTGGGCACAAAAGTAATCGCCAACAAAAACATTAATGTTGGGGCAATCATCCAATTCATTAAAAGAGAAATTCCAAATACCCGTTTATCCTTAAAGACATCTGGCAAATCCTCATACCGTACTTTTGCAAATGGGGGATACATCATGAGGATCAAACCCATAGCAATCGGTATATTGGTGGTGCCCACCTGGAAGGCATTCATAAAACCCTCGACCCCAGGATATAGGTAGCCAATACCGATACCAAAAGCCATGGCAACAAAAATCCAAACCGTAAGGTAGCGATCTAGAAATGAAAGTTTCTGAGTTAGCACGCTCATATTGCCGATATGGCTCATATCACTCATCATTTTGTGTGGATCTCTTTTAGACTTAAAGAGTCCAAGGTCTCAAGCGGCAGTTGCGCGAGAAGGTCAAGGCGCTGCTTTAGGCCAATCTCAACCACCTTAAACGCCTTCTTATTTTCCTCAGCCGTTCCTTGCAATTGAGAAGGATCTGAAAATCCCCAGTGAGCAGTAGATGGCTTTCCAGGCCAATAGGGACATACCTCACCCGCTGCGTCATCACAAACAGTAATGACAAAATCCATCTCTGGTGCATTGGGTAATGAAAACTCATCCCAGCTTTTACTTCTCAACAGAGATAGCGGGTAACCTAACTCACTAGCAATTTCAAGGGCAATGGGATTGATCACTCCAGCAGGAGAAGATCCCGCGGAGTACCCTACAAATTTTCCACTTGGATGAGTGGAGGCTAGCACCTCACCCAGAACAGAGCGAGCTGAATTATGAGTACATAAAAAGAGAATGTTATATTTTTTCACTTTACCTTTTCCGCCTGAGAATTTTTAGTTGGAATACATGCTTTACCGCCACAGCAGTTATCCAATAGAAACGCACTTAAATCTTGAACAAGCTGTGCATGGGGTCGGTAAATGAGATTCCGGCTTTGGCGCTCTACCAATAATAAATTTGCTTTAACCAATTCTTTTAAGTGAAAGCTTAGGGTCGCATTGGGTATACCGAGCTTTTCAATAATTTCGGATGGAGTCAGGCCAAACTCCCCACGTTGCACAATCAAGCGGAAGATATTCAGACGGGACTCCTGCCCTAAAGCCAAGAAGGCCTGCAAAGCATCAGCATTTTTCATATTTCCAATTATATGGAAATATGAATGACAAATTGATGACAGTTCTACAAGCTTATTTTTACTGGGGTGGGGAGAAAATCAGCCTTAGCTTTTCTCTCAGGCCGTTTTTTTGAGATGTCTTAGTAATTAATTCGCGCCAAACATGAAAAACCACCTCAACAGGATTCTTCGAATAATTTGGATGCGTAAGTCCATACACAATCTCAACACCCTCTTCTTCTTTTGCATAGGTATTAAAGAAGCGATCAAAGATCATTAAGATGCCGCCATAATTTTTATCGAGATACTGAGGATTACTTGCGTGATGTACTCGATGTGCAGAAGGGGTATTCATGATACCCTCCAGAAATCCTAGCTTATCAATTAACTTGGTGTGTAACCAAAATTGGTACATTAAATTGATAGAGAGCATGGTAAAGACTGCGATTGGAGAAAATCCAATAAAGACCAGCGGTAGAAAAAACACCCATGTAAAAGACAGAAATGGCATCCACCCTAAACGATAAGCAGCAGAAAGAGTCATCTCGTTTGGGGAATGATGGGTGCTATGCGTAGCCCATAATAAAAAGACTTCGTGGGAAGCACGGTGATACCAGTAATAACAAAACTCAAGTCCAAAAAATAAGGCAGGGTAAATCCACCAAACATCAGGCATGGTAAAAATGCGGTAATTCCAGACAAAGCTGGCCATCACTCCTTGGATTAATAACCTATTAACTACCCCAGTGAGCTGATGGCCTAAACCCACCCCCAAAGATGTCCCACTCTCTAACCAAGGGTAAGGCTTTTTGTAACGCCTTTTATAGAGAACGGACTCCACCAATATCGCCACTAAAATAAGTGGGATAAAAAAGAGAAGCTGAGGGTTGCTTAAAAATTGTTCCATGTGATGCAGTCTACTTCTTTAATTTGCCAAACGCAGCAGCCATAGCATTATTTACAAGAGGGGCTGTAGCTAAGCGCCGATCATCTTGGGGTCTTCTGGCTTCCTGGGTTTTTGGGCGATTTTGTGCGCCCTGCTCTAACTTGTCTCTAGGGCCAGCCTTGGGCGCCTCATCTGATAAGCGCATAGTTAAGGCAATCCGTTTACGCTTCTCATCAACCTCAAGAACTTTGACCTTTACCACCTGGCCAGCCTTGACCACTGTATGGGGATCTTTTACAAAGGAATTGGCCAAGGCAGAGATATGCACCAAGCCATCTTGGTGAACGCCGATGTCGACAAAGGCGCCAAAGGCAGCAACGTTGGTCACAACCCCCTCTAAGATCATATCGACTTTAAGATCGCCAACTTTTTCTACACCATCCTTAAAGGTTGCTGTAGTAAATTCAGGTCTTGGATCGCGTCCGGGTTTTTCCAATTCCTTCAAAATATCCGTCACAGTCGGTACACCAAATTTTTCATCGGCATACTTTTCTGCTTGCAGAGTTTTCAAGAGGGCAGTATCGCCAATGACTTCTTTCACGCTCTTTTTAATGTCCTTCAGAATTTTTTCCACCAAAGGATAGGACTCTGGGTGAACAGCTGATGCATCCAAAGGATCATCACCATTCATGATGCGCAAGAATCCTGCCGCTTGCTCAAAAGTCTTTTCGCCTAAACGCGGAACACTACGCAAATCAGACCGGGACTTAAATGCGCCATTGCTATCACGATAAGACACAATACCTTCAGCAACAGTTGAAGATAGACCGGATACGCGCGCAAGTAAAGGAGCGGAAGCGGTATTGACATCAACCCCAACCGCATTGACGCAATCCTCGACAACCGCTACAAGAGATTTGGCTAACTGGGTTTGCATCACATCATGCTGATATTGCCCCACCCCAATTGACTTGGGATCAATCTTGACCAGCTCTGCCAATGGATCTTGCAAACGTCGTGCAATAGATACCGCGCCGCGCAAAGAAACGTCCATTCCTGGCAATTCTTTTGAAGCATATTCAGATGCAGAGTAAACCGAAGCGCCAGCCTCCGAAACCACAATCTTTGTCAGACCCAGCTCTGGTCTAGCCTTAATTAAATCTTGCGCCAACTTATCCGTCTCTCGCGAGGCGGTGCCATTACCAATGGAGATCAGTGTCGCTTGGTGTTTTTCAGCAAGCTTTGAGAGAGTGTGCAATGAACCCGCCCAATCATTTTTTGGTTGGTGGGGATAAATTACCTCGGTATCTACTACCTTGCCCGTTGCATCTACAACAGCTACCTTGACACCAGTCCGCATACCAGGATCTAAGCCAATAGTGACTCTAGGACCAGCGGGAGCAGCCAATAATAAGGCTTTTAAATTGCGCGCAAATACATTGATCGCTTCAGTTTCCGAGCGCTCTCGCAAGGCGCCCATCAATTCAGATTCCAAATGCAATGAACATTTAATTCTCCAAGTCCAGCGCACTGTTTCTGCTAACCATTGATCTGCTGGACGACCATCATTTTTAATCTTAAAGTGATTAGCAATACGAGATTCACAAGGGTTATGAGGCGCATCCCACTTAGGCTTTTCTTCTTCGCTATCTAGGCGCAGATTGACCATCAGGATTTGCTCGCGTCGACCTCTAAATAAAGCTAATGCACGATGTGATGGAATAGCCATTACGGGTTCAGAATAATCAAAGTAATCAGAGAACTTTTCGCCTTCCTGCTCTTTCCCGACTATCACCTTGGACTCTACAACTCCATGATCTTGCAAATAAGCACGTAATGATTGGACTAAGGTAGCATCCTCAGCAAATCGCTCCATCAAGATCTGGCGCGCACCCTCAAGCGCAGATTTCGTATCGAGCACGCCAGGGTTTTCGCCCTGGTCAGAAGTAAACGCTTCTTTTAAATATTTAGCAGCCTCGACCTCTGGCTCAAGACTTGGGTTTTGCAATAGGTCATTAGCCAAAGGTTCAAGACCTGCCTCTAGGGCAATTTGAGCTTTAGTGCGACGCTTGATTTTATAAGGAAGATATAAGTCCTCTAAGCGTGTTTTATCCTCTGCCAACATGATGGCTTTAAGTAACTCCGGAGTCATTTTGCCCTGGTCTTCGATTGAAGAAACAATGGCTTTACGACGATCTTCAAGCTCTCGCAAATAGCTCAAGCGCTCTTCCAGTAGTCGGAGCTGAGTGTCATCCAAGCCACCAGTAACTTCTTTGCGATAACGTGCAATAAAAGGTACGGTAGCGCCCTCATCCATCAGGGTAATTGCAGCGGCTACTTGTGCGGGTTTAGCGGAAAGTTCTAGGGCAAGTCTTTGTTCAATTGAGGGCAGCATAAATACTTCTTAAAGAAAAAATGGGGGTAAGCAAAGGCGAAGGTTAGAGCATAAACTATCGAACATGAATCATTTATCAAAATCAGAAGCTAGCACCCATATGCCCAGATGGATGGTTTTTGTATTCGCCTGCGCCTGCGGAATTGTGGTTGCTAACCTCTATTACGCGCAGCCACTGATTGGCTTAATTGCCCCAGAAATTGGCTTAAGCCAATCCATAGCAAGCTTAATCGTCACCCTCACCCAAATTGGTTATTGCGTTGGTTTAATTTTGTTAGTGCCCTTGGGTGACCTTGTCGAAAATCGCAAATTAGTCTTATTTACCATTTGTGGAGCGATTCTTGCTTTATGTATCGCCATGTTAGCCCCTACTGCTAGCTGGTTCTTATTGGCCTCACTATTGATTGGTATTGGCTCGGTAGCTGTGCAGATGCTCATTCCCATTGCAGCCCACATCTCGCCAGAAGAAAGACGCGGTCGTACAGTCGGAAATATCATGAGCGGCTTATTGTTAGGAATCATGCTTTCCCGCCCTCTTTCCAGCTTGATTGCTAACGCTTTTGGCTGGCGCTCTGTCTTTGGGATGTCAGCAGTTTTACTGATCATTCTGACCATTATTTTGTGGGCCCTGCTTCCCGTTAGAAAGCCCACCTCACACCATCATTACTTCTCATTGATTCAATCCCTTTGGTCCTTACTCAGAGATACCCCTATCCTGCGCCGCCGAGCCCTCTATCAAGCGGCTCTTTTTGCCTCTTTCACTTTGTTCTGGACAATCGTTCCAATCTTGCTGGCTAGCCCCCTCTATAACCTTTCCCAACAGGGTATTGCCCTATTCGCTTTAGCTGGCGCCTTAGGCGTAATAGCCGCACCAATCGCCGGCAGAATTGCCGACCGCGGTCACACTAAGCCCGCAACGGCTCTATCGCTTATTGCAGTAGCTTTAGCCTTCTTACTTTCTCAGCTTGGTAGTTCAGGTTCTTTAATGGCCTTGGTATTGGCTGGCATATTGCTTGATCTAGGCGTGCAATGTAACGTCGTACTAGGTCAACGCACTATCTATTTGCTTGGCGCAGATATTCGCAGTCGCTTAAATGCGCTTTATATGGCGATCTTCTTTGCAGGTGGCGCCATTGGCTCAGGTATAGCCAGCATTGCTTATGTCTATGGTGGCTGGAGCCTTGTGGCTTGGATTGGCTTTAGCTTTCCAGTAATCGCTCTATTTTTCTTTTTTACAGAATAAAAAAACCGCCCAATTTTTAGTAGAGGGCGGTTTTGATTTGATGTAAATGCAGCTTACTCGCGTGAAGCCTTTTTACGATCATGTTCTTTAAGGTAACGCTTACGTACACGAATGCTTTTCGGAGTAACTTCGACCAATTCATCATCACTGATAAATTCAACAGCGTATTCCAAAGTCAAGTCGATCGGCGTTACTAAACGTACAGCTTCATCAGTACCAGATGAACGAACATTGGTTAATTGCTTACCTTTAATTGGGTTAACAACCAAGTCGTTATCACGACTGTGAATACCGATAACCATACCTTCATACACAGGATCACCGTGTTTTACAAACATACGGCCGCGATCTTGTAATTTCCAAATCGCGTAAGCAACTGCCTCGCCATCATCTTGACTGATCAATACACCATTGTGACGCTCGCCCAAAATGCCGTCTTTAGCAGGTGCATATGAATCAAATGTATGACTCATTAAACCGTTACCACGGGTCATTGTCATGAAGTCGCCTTGGAAGCCAATCAGGCCACGTGCAGGAATGCGGTACTCAAGACGGGTACGTCCTTTTCCGTCACTCACCATATCAAGCAACTCGCCTTTACGCTTACCGAGGTCTTCCATAACGCTACCTTGAGTAGCATCTTCAACGTCAACAGTTAAGTTTTCAAATGGCTCCATCTTGACGCCGTTTTCTTCATGGAAAACTACGCGTGGACGGGAAACTGCCATCTCGTAACCTTCACGACGCATTGTTTCAACCAAAATTGTTAAATGCAATTCACCGCGGCCAGAAACTTCAAATACAGTGTCGTCATCAGTTTCTTTAACACGTAAAGCCATATTGGCTTTTAATTCACGATCCAAACGCTCACGAATCTGACGGCTAGTAACAAACTTACCTTCACGACCAGCTAATGGGCTGGTGTTCACCATGAAGTTCATGGTCAAAGTTGGTTCGTCAATCTTGAGCATTGGCAATGGATCTGGTTTATCTACCGCGCAAACAGTAGTACCAATCGCCAACTCTTCAATACCGTTGATCAAAGCGATATCACCTGCAATCGCTTCGTCAACAATCTCGCGCTCAAGACCTTTAAATTTCAATACTTGATTGATGCGGCCTTTAAATGGAACACCATCTGGACCATTCATGCAAACCACTTCCATGCCTGATTTAACGCGACCACGGCTAATACGACCTACACCAATTTTGCCTACATAACTGTTGTAATCGATAGAAGAGATTTGGAATTGCAAAGGACCATCTGGATCATCATCACGCATCGGCACATACTTCAGTACCGCGTCAAACAATGGGCGCATATCGCCTTCGCGGACATCTTCTGTCAAACCTGCATAACCATTCAAGCCGGAAGCGTAAATGACTGGGAAGTCCAACTGCTCTTCTGTAGCGCCCAATTTATCGAACAATTCAAAAGTAGCATTGATAACGTAATCACAACGCGCGCCTGGACGGTCAACTTTATTAATGACGACGATTGGCTTCAAACCTAATGCCAATGCTTTCTTAGTAACAAAGCGGGTTTGTGGCATTGGGCCTTCAACTGCATCGACCAAGAGCAATACACCGTCAACCATCGAGAGCACACGCTCTACTTCACCACCGAAGTCCGCGTGACCTGGGGTATCGACGATGTTGATATGAGTACCGTCATATTCAACCGCGCAGTTCTTGGACAAAATGGTAATGCCACGCTCTTTTTCTAAGTCGTTTGAATCCATGACGCGTTCAGTCATTTTTTCATTAGAGCGGAATGTGCCAGATTGGCGCAAGAGTTGGTCAACCAAAGTAGTTTTACCGTGGTCAACGTGGGCGATGATGGCGATATTACGAAGTGCGCGTTTAGTCATGTGAAGCTTCTAAAGTTAAGAATAAGAAATTCGGGTTGAAATAAAGTTGATAAATAGGTTTAAGTAATTAATGGGCCTGAGAAATCAAACGCTTTGGATGTAAAACTCCAGCACGCCAATCAGCAGTACCAATAAAATTATGAGGAGCTGCGGTAGCGCGATATATCCGCACCATCGCTTCAATAGAGGGTAAATTTAAAGGGACTCGTTGACCCATTTCAAGGCGCTTAGCCTGTTGCTCATCCACAGTTAAATGGGGCAATGTTTGCAACAGCGCATCAACAGGCAGAAGATAGTTCTCTTGAGAACCCTTTTGAATAGATTCAATAACAAAAGATTGTTCGAGGGTTAGGTGCCCCACCTCGGTACGACGTAAACCTACCAAGTGAGCGCCACAACCTAAGGCATTGCCAATATCTTCAGCCAATACACGAATATAGGTACCTTTACTGCAACTGACTTCTAAAGTTGCTTCAGGCCAATGAATATTGGTCCAGCGAATTTTGTGAATCGTAATGTCACGAGGAGCGCGTTCCAACTCAACACCAGCACGTGCATATTCATACAAAGGTTTACCGTCACGCTTTAACGCCGAGTACATCGGCGGTACTTGAGAAATCGGGCCTGTAAATTTTGGCAGCAATGAATCTAATGCCATGCGCATTGCAACTTCATCTGCAAAAACAGGTAAAGGCAATTCTTCAATAATTTGACCTTCAGCGTCACCAGTATCAGTGCGAGAACCAAACTTTACTTGCGCAATATAAGTCTTGTCAGCATCCAACAGATCTTGAGAATACTTAGTAGCCTCACCAAGACAAATAGGAAGCAAACCGGTAGCCATTGGATCCAAAGTACCGGTATGCCCTGCTTTTTCTGCATTAAAGGCACGCTTAACGGCTGTCACAGCGCCCTGTGAACTCATTCCAGCTGGCTTATCTAGCAAAACAACGCCGTCGATGCGTACAGACATGATTCTTATTGATTCTCTTCTTTACGATCGCTATCGACTGCTTGGTCAATTAAACGAGACATCTCTATGCCGTGCTCAACCGAGCTGTCAAAGTGAAAGTGCAAGGTTGGAACCGTATGAATATGAAGACGCTTAAATAACAGTGAATGTAAATACCCTGCTTTATCTTGGAGCGCTTTCTGAGCATGCTCAGGCTCTGCACCCAAGACCGTAAAGAATACTTTCGCATGCGCCAAATCTGGCGTGAGCTCAACACTTTGTAAGGTAATCAAACCTAGAGTTGGGCTACGCAATTCACGTGGAATCAGTTCGGCCAGATCTCGCTGAATTTGATCAGCAAGACGCTGGTTACGATGAGGGCTAGTTTTTTGCATGAATTTGAGTTCTCTTAAAGAGTTCTTGCCACTTCAGTGACTTCGTATGCTTCAAGCTGGTCGCCTTCTTTGATGTCGTTAAAGCCTTTTAATGACAAGCCGCACTCAACACCTGCACGTACTTCTTTTGCATCATCTTTAAAGCGTTTAAGCGAATCTAACTCACCAGTCCAGACCACTACGTTGTCACGTAAGAGGCGAACATTAGAGGTACGTTTGACCACACCGTCCAGAACCAAGCAACCAGCAATCGCGCCAACTTTAGATACCAAGAAGACTTGACGGATTTCAACCATACCGGTGATTTCCTCTTTCTTATCTGGTGTCAACATTCCGCTTAACGCTGCTTTAACTTCGTCCACTGCGTCATAAATAATGTTGTGATAACGAATATCCACACCGTTATTTTCAGCCAACTTACGTGCTGCACCATCTGCACGAGAGTTAAAGCCAATAATGACCGCTTTAGAGGCAACAGCTAAGTTCACGTCAGTTTCAGTAATACCACCCACACCCGCGTGAACAATTTGAACTTTCACCTCTGGTGTAGATAGCTTTTGCAATGACTGTGACAAAGCTTCTTGCGAACCTTGTACGTCTGCTTTGATGATCAATGGCAACAACTTGGCTTCAATTGCACCCTCACCCATATTTTCCATCATGGTTTCGAGCTTGACTGCTTGTTGTTTAGCTAACTTCACATCACGGAACTTGCCTTGACGGAAGAGTGCAATCTCACGGGCTTTACGCTCGTCAGGAACCACTTGAACAGATTCACCAGCCGCAGGAACTTCAGATAAACCTTGAATCTCAACAGGAATAGAAGGACCAGCTTCGTTACATGGCTTGCCGTTCTCATCTAACATCGCACGCACACGTCCGAAGGCTGAACCAGCCAACAACATATCGCCACGCTTGAGCGTACCGGACTGCACGAGCACAGTAGCAACTGGACCCCTACCTTTATCTAGACGCGCTTCAATGACGAGACCTTGTGCTGGAGCATCTTTTGCCGCTTTGAGCTCCAGAATTTCAGCTTGCAAGAGTACATTTTCTAGTAATTCATCAATACCTGCACCAGTTTTTGCCGAGACGCCAATGAATGGCACTTGGCCACCGTATTCCTCAGGCACAACTTGTTCAGTAACCAATTCTGTTTTTACACGATCAAGGTTTGCTTCCGGTTTATCAATTTTGTTAATTGCTACAACCAAAGGCACACCAGCAGCAATCGCATGGTGAATAGCTTCTTTGGTTTGCGGCATTACGCCATCATCAGCAGCCACTACTAAGATCACGATATCTGTTGCCTTAGCACCGCGAGCACGCATTGCTGTAAAGGCTTCGTGACCCGGAGTATCTAGGAAGGTAATCATTCCACGTGGTGTTTCTACGTGATAAGCACCAATATGCTGTGTAATGCCACCAGCTTCGCCTGAGGCCACTTTTGCTAAACGAATCTTGTCGAGCAAAGAAGTTTTACCATGGTCAACGTGACCCATGACAGTAACCACTGGAGGGCGTGGTAACAACTCTGCATCGTGACCAGCAATACCTAAATCTAAATCTGGATCATCTAATTTCGCAGCATGAGCCTTGTGGCCCATCTCTTCTACGAGAATCATCGCCGTGTCTTGATCGAGCACTTGATTGATCGTCACCATTTGACCCATACCCATGAGGAGCTTAATCACTTCAGCGCTCTTCACAGCCATTGCGTGCGCTAACTCAGCAACAGTAATGGTTTCTGGTACTTGAACATCATGAACAACTTTTTCAGTGGGGACTTGGAAGTTGGTATCAACGTTAGCTTCAGCAATTTGACGTTGCTTTCTTCTTCCGCCGCCAGAACGCCAAGCATTTGCACCGCCAGAGCTATCACCACGAGTCTTCAGACCACCAGGTTTCTTGGCGCCTTCTTCTTGCCAAGTAGATGATGTTTCTGCTGACTTGATTGTCTTGCCGCCAACTTTAGCAACAACCTTCTTCTTATCGTCCGCGCCTTCTACTTTGGCAGGCTTGTGTAAGGTACCTTTTTTCGCCTCTTCAGCAGCAATTTCACTTGGCGCCTTAAGAACGCGAGCTGGAGCACTCATCATGTCGCGAATCGCCAAAGCCTCTGCTTCAGCCGCGGCACGGCGTTTTGAGATATCTGCCAACTGCGCTTTATTCGCTTCAGCCAAATCTTTGGCAGCTTTTTCAGCCTGCGCTTTTTTGTCAGCAGCTTCAGCGGCAGCAGTAGCAGCAGCCGCAATGGCGACAGCATCTGAATTAACTTCTGCAGGTTTTTCTACTTTTGGTGCAACTGGAGCAGCCGCGGCAGCAATTTCTTTCTGGCGAACTTCTTCTGCAGCCTTCATTTCAGCTTCTTGACGAGCCAACAACTCAGCTTGACGTGTTGCTTCAGCAGCACGTTTTTCTAACTCTTCTTCAGAAATGAACGATTTCGCAGGAGCTGCTGGAGCAACAGCTTTTGCTGGAGCTTCCTCAACAGCAGGAGCAGCAATCTCTTCACCGCGCTGAACCAATACACGCTTCTTGCGAACCTCAACTTGAACTGTGCGAGTGCGCCCAGCAGAATCTGCCTGACGAATCTCAGAGCTCTCACGTTTAATCAAGGTAATCTTTTTGCGATTACCCGCATCTACGCTACCGTGCTCTTTTTGCAAATGCTCGAGAAGAACAGTTTTGTCCTTCTCGGTAATGCCCTCTTCTTCAGAGCCCTTCTCAATCCCAGCCGCCTTCAACTGCTCCAAGAGGTCAGCCGAGGTTCGTTTGAGTTCCTTAGCGAGTACTTTTACTGTTGTTGCCATGCACTACTTCCTCTCATGAAGTAAACCAATGTTCGCGCGCTTTCATGATGAGCGTTTTCGCAGTTTCTTCGTCAATTTGTGTCGCCTCAACTAGCTCATCAACAGCCAATTCAGCAAGGTCGTCACGGGTATGTACTTGATTGTCAGCAAGCTTGGCAATCAACTCGTTTGTCATTCCTTCAAGGGAGAGTAAGTCTTGGGAAACTTCGCCAATACGCTCTTCTTTTGCCAACTCTAAAGTCAACAGGGAATCACGCGCACGAGTGCGCAATTCATTTACGGTATCTTCATCGAATGAATCAATTTCCAACATTTCTGAAAGCGGTACATATGCAACCTCTTCCAATGTATTAAAACCTTCTTCAATCAAGATATCAGCGACTTCTTGATCAACATCCAATTTATCAATGAACAATTGACGTACAGAAGAAACTTCTTTTTCAGTTTTCTCAGCAGACTCTTCTGGAGTCATGATGTTGATTTGCCAACCTGTAAGATCACTAGCCAAGCGAACGTTCTGTCCGCTACGGCCAATAGCAATAGCCAAGTTTTCCTCATCAACCACAACATCCATCGCATGACGCTCTTCGTCAACCACGATAGAAGAAACCTGGGCTGGTGCCAAAGCGCCAATCACAAATTGCGCTGGATCTTCAGACCACAATACGATATCAACCGCTTCGCCTGCAACTTCATTGCGAACTGCCGTAACACGTGTTCCACGAACACCTACGCAAGTACCGATAGGATCGATACGCTTGTCATAAGTAATCACGGCAATCTTTGCGCGTACACCAGGATCACGAGCAGCGCCCTTGATCTCTAATAAACCCTGCTCCATTTCTGGAACTTCATTTTCAAACAACTTAATCAAGAAGTCTGGGCAAGTACGGGAAAGTTCGATTTGTGGACCGCGGGCTTCACGATCGACCTTCAGAATATAAGCACGTACACGATCACCAGAACGTAAATTCTCTTTAGGAATCATTTGATCGCGGCGCAATAAAGCCTCAACGCGACCGGATTCAATAATGAGACCATTTTTATCAGCACGTTTGACAGTACCAGTCATGACTTTTTCGCCACGCTCTAAGTAGTCATTTAAAATCTGCTCACGCTCAGCGTCACGAATACGTTGCAAGATCACTTGCTTGGCAGCTTGAGCGCCAATACGTCCAAAAGCTAAAGACTCAATCTGCTCTTCAATGAAATCACCGACTTCAATATCAGATAATTGTTCTTGAGCTTCAAATTGAAGAATCTCTTTATCCGGCTCTTGCAGACCCGCTTCATCAGGAACAACCAACCAACGACGGAAGGTTTCATATTCACCGGATTCACGATCAATTGAAACGCGAATATCAACATCTTCTGTTGCATAACGTTTCTTAGTGGCCGATGCCAACGCCATTTCAAGCGCTTCGAACACAATTTCACGATCAACGTTCTTTTCACGCGCTAGGGCGTCTGCCAACATGAGAACTTCTCGGCTCATGACTTTCTTCCTTTGAAATCAATAACAGGGACCAACCGAGTCTTATCGACCTCGGCTAAAGAAAACTCCAATTGAGATTCGATGCCATCGGCACCCTCAAATAACAAACCAAACTTGGCATCAGGCGAATCTAATTCACCACTCAGCAAACCTTGCAACACACCACGAAACTTCTTGCGATCACCAATAGCAACACGCAACTTCAAATCTACTTCCATGCCTGCAAAACGTTCAAAATCAGCAGCTGATTTAACGGGACGATCAAGACCCGGAGATGAAATCTCTAAACGCTCAAAAGGGATGTTTTCTACTGGAAGGGTATAGCTCAGTTGATGACTTACCTTTTCGCAATCCTGAACAGAAATCAAACGATCGTAGTCTGGATTCTCAATAGTGACGCGCAGCAATCCACCGGCTTCGCGCTCGATGTCTACTAGCACGTAACCTAAGTTTTCCAGCTCCGCAGAAATAATCCGCTGATCCTTCACAGCACCCCTTCATGCCAAATTGGCAAAAAAAAATGGGCTTTGAAGCCCATATTCTTAAAATTCAGAACAGGCCGACTTACGTTGATCGCAACATCAGTCGGTAACTACTAAATGCAACACATTCTTGCTGCAAGACCAAAATTATAGCCGATTTGGGGCAAAATAGCCCGAAATTAGAAGCCCTCACCTGGATTACGAGGCTTTCGAGGTCCTTTATTGAATTGTTTGCGCCCTTTTGGTGCACCACGTTTAGGTCCATTACCTGGCGCTTGGGGGGTACCTGTCACGAAGGCCGACTGTCCATGATGGACTTTTGGAGCTTTATTGCGGTTTTGACCCTGTCCACCACCCTGACCGCCGCCTTGGCCACTTCGACCACCCTGACCAGCTGGTTGTCCTGGTCTACCACCTTGAGCACGACCCCGGAATGGACCACGACCGGATCCAGCGCCAGCACCACTACCCGGCTTGGAATCTCTTCCTTGATGAGTGAGACTGTGATGGCCACTAGCCATTGTTAAGGCATCACGAGAGCCCCAATAAGACACTGAGGTCTGCATTGGATCTGGCTGAGAATTTTCAGAAGGCCCTGAATGACGATCACCGCGCCCATGAGGATGGGGGCCACGACCCTTATCTTGAGGCTGAGGCACCTTAAGGCCTGCAGATTTCATTAATTGCGCAACGCCTTCAGCAGGAACTTCTTCCCATTTACCGCGTCTCAGACGTGGAGGAAGCAAGAACATGCCATAACGTGTTCGTATTAAACGTGAAACAGTATGACCCACTGCCTCAAACATACGACGCACTTCACGATTGCGCCCTTCTGTTAAAGCTACGTGGTACCAGCGGTTAGCACCTTCACCGCCACCCATGGCAAGGCGCAAGAAACGGGCTTGTCCATCATCTAACTGAATACCGCTTTTAAGCTGAGCCATGTGGTCTTGGCCAAGCTCTCCCAAAATTCGAACAGCGTATTCACGCTCGATACCATAGCGCGGATGCATTAAACGATTCGCTAATTCACCAGAAGTAGTAAATAACAAAAGTCCTTCGGTATTAAAGTCCAAGCGACCGACTGCAATCCAACGACCTTGGCGTGGTTTAGGCAGGCGATCAAATACTGTTGGACGACCTTCTGGATCAGACTGACTCACAATTTCGCCAGATGGCTTGTGATACAGGATCACGCGCGGTGGCTTGGTTTGAATCTTGCGATGAACCTGCTTACCGTTAATACGTACTTGATCTGTTGGTCCAATGCGTTGGCCAATATGCGCAGGCAATCCATTTACGGAAACACGACCTTGAATAATCAAGTCTTCCATGTCACGACGCGAACCCATACCAACATCAGCTAAAACTTTGTGAAGTTTTACAGTATCTTCATCATCAGCTTCATCATCTAAACCATCAAGGTCAGACCAAACTTCATCACGTAAGCTCAGCGGTAAATCATCCACATTTGCAAACTGCAAACTGCTCATCTCTTCTTCGGTCGGCACGTCTGAATCTTCATCATCACTTACGCGCTGTGCACGACGCTCAGCACCAGTCTGATGAGAAATTTCATTCTCATTTAAACCATCAGGATTTTTTTGCTCTAAAGCTTCTGGGGCATCTAAAGCAGCATCAAATTCACCAGAAACTACCGAAGCAAATAAAGCTTCGCTCTCAGCAGGATTTGGCGCCAATTTTGCAGAATGATTGCCACCTTCGCGCGGACCTTCAGATTGACCTTCTCTACGAGGTTTATCTTTATTAAATGGACGCTTCTTGTTAAAGGGGTGCTTACCTGTACTAGAGCCAGTGCGGCGTGGACGACGATCGCCACCAACGCGACCTTCTGTCTTCACACCGTCTGCACTAGATGGCGCAGACTCAGAGTTAGCTGGAGTTACCGAAGGATTTTCCTTCGGGGATGATTCGTTTTCGTTATGGCTTGTCATTAATAATTATTTTTGTTCGTCTGACAGGTCGCCAGACTCAGGGGTAATTTCTTCAATAGATTCGTTTGTTACTTCAACGCTGATTTGCTCGATCTCTTCGATGACTTCAATCTCGTTGATTTCTTCAATAAGCTCAACAGTCAATCCCTCAACTAGTGCATCTGTCATCTCATCAACAGAAATTTCAGTTACATCAGTCACATCAGATATTTCAGATTCCTCAGATACAGTCAACTCTTCAGAATCCAGAATCACTGTTTCAACTGTCGCAGTTAATGGATCAAATTCCATCACCGCTTGACCAACTTGCTCTGCCGCTGGAATAGTTGCTTCAAGCATCGGCAAACTTTGTAAGTTTGTCAAACTCAGGTCATCCAAGAATTGTTTTGTGGTCGCATAGAGACCTGGGCGTCCAACCGTTTCTTTGTGGCCAATCACTTCAACCCAACCGCGGTCTTCCAATTGCTTCATCACATTGCTGCTGACGGCAACTCCGCGAATTTCTTCAATCTCTCCGCGCGTAACTGGCTGACGATAAGCGATGATCGCTAAAGTCTCCATCACTGCGCGAGAATATTTTGGAGGTTTTTCAGGGGTAAGACGGTCTAAGTATTCGCGCATAGACAGGCGGCTCTGAAAACGCCAACCCGTTGCGATATGAACCAATTCCATACCCTTGTCATGCCAGCCTTCTTGAATTTGCAATAAAGCATCTTCAATCGCTGTCGCTTCAGTTTCTTCGGCAAATAAGCGCGAGAGATCAGCAACAGAAAGAGGTTCCTGCGCGCACAGGAGAGCTGTTTCAATGACGCGCTTATTGTGATCGTCCATAAGGTTCGGCTATCAGGAAAGGTCCTGTATAGACTTAAAAATATATTCAGTAATGGGTTTGAGGTGTTCTTAAGCTACTGCGGGAGCAAAATCCCCTAATTTCTAGTTGGGAGACTCCCCCGCGCTGAAACGAAGTCTTTTCGTTCAATATGGCGCCATTATAAGGGAGGCTCAATACAATAGCTATATGCATGAATTTCTACCCCAACCCGACCCAAACATCCACCAAACCAAGGAAAGACGCAGATTCATCAGTCTTGGACTCGGAATAGGGGTTTTAGCGGCTGGCACCACATTAGGTGGATGTAGCTCATTGAGTGCTCGTAAACCTGTTGTTGCCTTGGTACTGGGGGCCGGCGCTGCCAGAGGCTTTGCGCATATCGGTGTCATTAAAGCACTTGAAGCCCAGGGAATTCGTCCGGACATCATTGTAGGAAGTAGTGCTGGAAGCGTGATTGCCGCCCTTTACGCCTCTGGCGCATCGGGAAATGACCTCAATCGCATAGCCTTAAATCTTGATGAGGCAACCATCGCCGATTGGGGCCTGCCTTTTGCAGGTCGCTTTGGCGGACTAATTAAAGGGGATGCCTTGCAAGCAATGGTCAATCGGGAAGTGCAAAACAAAACCATTGAGCAAATGCGCATTCCTCTGGGCATTGTGGCCACCGAACTGCAGTCCGGCAAAGGCATTTTGTTTCGAACTGGTAATACCGGTTTAGCCGTGCGGGCATCTTGCAGCGTGCCAGGAGTATTTCAGCCGGCCGTGATTAGCGGCAAAGAGTATGTTGATGGAGGACTAGTTGCACCAGTACCAGTTAGTTACGCAAAACAAATGGGGGCAACGCTAGTAATTGCCGTCAATATCTCATCGGAACCCGTACATCAAGACGCCACAGGAACTTTTGGAATCTTGCAGCAGACCATCTCGATTATGCAAAGAAGCATCAATCAATACGAGTTAAAGGGTGCTGATATTGTGATTACCCCTCATCTCAAGCAAATGAGTAGCGGAGATTTCAAATCCAGAAATTCTGCGATTCTTGCCGGCGAAATTGCCGCCCAAGAGCAGATGTCCTTAATTAAAGAAAAGCTAAAGGGTTAAGCTAGTCAAAGCTCTGGCGCGCACTTCAGAATCCGCTTGCCCGATTAAAGACTGTGAGAATTGCGCTTGAGGTTATTGACTTCGTTTAATAATTCTTGACGCTCAGGATCACTGGAGTTATCTCTACCATCTATACGACGAGCACCATCAAAGCGCTTATCCCAGTAAAGACTGCTGAGGTCATCCACCCTGACGCTTGTACCCTTGGATGGAGAGTGAATAAATTTATTGTCGCCAACATAAATGCCAACATGAGAGAAAGTCAGGCGCATGGTGTTAAAGAACACTAAATCACCAGGCTGCAATTCCTCGCGATTAATGGGTTTGCCAACACGGCTGAGTTCAGTAGATCTGCGAGGCAATAAAAAACCCAACTTATCTTTAAATACATAACCTACAAAACTACTGCCATCCAAACCTGATTGAGGCAATTCCGCATCCCAGCGGTAACGCACTCCAATAACTTCCATAGCCTTGTTAATTAACTCATCGGGCTTGCCAGCTACTGAATCGACGATGCGATCGGAGAAGCGGGCAATATAAGACTTCCCAGCTTGAAACATGCTTTCTTTAGGTGTGGCAATGTCTGCGGATACATCTGCATCTGCGGCACTAGCATTGGTTAGGGCAAACGCAAAACATAGAGCTGTGCCCAAACGTGCAAACAAAGCTAAAGAAAAAGGTGCTTTTTTCATTGTCATCTCGTCAGTTTAACAAAGATCCGGTATTTAACCAAGGCTTGATTATCCTGTTAAGTCTTTGTTTTTAATAGGTAAATTGCTTTATATTGGAGCATATGCACCAAAATAGCCCATTTACCCAGGGGAAATTAGCTCATCTCGGCAGCAGTAAAAAGCGCTTTTGTGTAGGTTTGACGGGGATGCTTAATCAGGGTTTCGGTATCCCCGAACTCCACCACCCTACCGTCCTTAAGCACCATCACCTCATGGGACATGGCTCGAATAACAGCCAAATCATGGCTAATCATTAAGTAGGCTAAGTTGTATTTCTTTTGCAACTGACTCAATAAGGCAAGTACCTGTTTCTGAATAGAGACATCTAAAGCCGAGGTGGGCTCATCCAAAACCAAAATTTGCGGGCGCAAAATTAATGCGCGTGCAATGGCGATCCGCTGTCGTTGTCCGCCTGAAAACTCATGGGGAAAGCGTGTAAGCGCTGAACGATCAATACCCACTTCTCGCAACATTTCTAAGACACGTGACTCTCTCTCAGCAGCCGTCAGCTTAGGGAAATGGACATCCAAGCCTTCTGCAATGATTTCCATCACGTTCATGCGCGGTGAAAGGGATCCAAAAGGATCCTGAAAGATCACCTGCAAACTCGAGCGCATTGCACGTCTTTCTGCTGGTCGAAGATTCTGCCAATCTTTCCCGAGGACATCGACTACTCCGCTTACCTGTGCAGCGGAGTCCCCTAACAAACCTAAGACCGCCATTCCCAAGGTGGTTTTTCCAGAACCTGATTCACCAATTACACCAATGGTCTGACCTTGCTTCAGAGCAAAACTCACCTTACGCAAAACTTTATGGGGAGCGGGCTTCTTAAACCACGAAGAAGATTCCGACCCAGGGTATGCAACAGAAAGCTCTTCAGTCTTTAGCAATACAGGAGCCAATGGCATCACTGGTGCCACATCACGAACTGGCTCACTATTGACCAAAGCTTGCGTATAGCTATTTTCAGGATGCTCGAACACCTGTTTGGTTGCGCCTACCTCCATCAATCTTCCCTGATTGAGAACGGCAACGCGATTAGCAAAGTGTTTTACCAAGTTGAGATCATGAGTAATCAGCAAGATACTCATGCCCCCCTCATCTTTAGCCTCCGCTTGTAGATCCTTTAATAGGTCCAGGATCTGTAGACGCAAACTAACATCTAAAGCGGTAGTAGGCTCATCAGCAATCAACAAACGTGGCTTGCACGCCAAAGCCATCGCAATCATGGCGCGTTGGCGTTGACCTCCAGAGAGCTGATGTGGGTATGAATGAAAGCGTTTCTCTGGCTCTGGAATACCCGTCTTTTTCAACAACTCAATTGCCGCAGACATACTTTGGGCTTTTGAGATTAGTGGCTCAAAAATTTGAACTGCTTCGACAATTTGATTGCCAATCGTAAAAAGCGGATTTAAGGCTGTCATGGGCTCTTGAAAAACCATGGCAATCTCACGCCCACGGATTTTTCGAATATCTTTGATAGGCAATGACAGCAAATCTACTGGTTCAGCAGAAGTCGCGTAGCGACCCTCTTTTTTGCCATTCCACAAAATCCGTCCACTGACTTTTGCACCCTCTGGTTCTAGTCTTAATGGCGCAAGTGCCGTTAAGGTCTTGCCAGACCCCGACTCGCCAACTAAGGCTACTCGCTCCCCCACACCAATTTCCAGATCTAGATGATTAACAGCAAACTTTTCACGGCGACCAGAGCCAAAAGAAATGCAAAAATCTTCATAGCGGAGTAATGGCTCGGTACTCATGAGCGCCCTCCACTGATGCCACCAGATTTCCGAGAATCAAAGGCATCACGTAAAGCTTCACCCATAAACGTTAGCAATAACAAAGTGGAGACCAAAACAATAAAGGTGGATAAAGAAATCCACCACGCATCCAGATTATTTTTTCCTTGGGAAAGGAGTTCGCCTAAGCTGGGGGTGCCCGGAGGAACACCCAAGCCCAAGAAATCCAAGCTCGTTAAGGACAAAATCGCTGCACTCATCCGAAATGGCAAGAAGGTAATAACTGGTGTAAGGCTATTAGGCAGAATGTGGCGACGCATGATTTGAAAACTGGTTAAGCCAAGCGCTCTAGCTGCTCGCACATATTCTAAAGAGCGGTTGCGAAAAAACTCCGCCCGCACGTAATCCGATAAACCCATCCACCCAAAAGCTGCCAATAAAATAATTAAGAGCCAAATACTGGGATTAAAAATAGAGGCGAAAATAATTAAGAGATACAGTTCTGGCATTGCAGACCAAATCTCGATTAAGCGTTGAGAGATTAAGTCAAATTTACCGCCAAAGAATCCCATTAATGCGCCAGTGATAATGCCCACACTAACCCCCACAATAGTGAGCGCAAGACCAAAGAGAATAGATAAGCGAAACCCATAAATCAGGCGCGATAAAACATCACGCCCTCGATCGTCCGTGCCAAGCCAATTTTCCGCAGAAGGTGGCGCAGGATTGGGAACCTGGGAAAAGTAGTTTAAGGTTTCAAAGCTATAAGGAATGATGGGATAGATTGCCCAATTTCCATTGCTAGTGATGTTATGACGAATATCCGGATCTAAAAAATCGGTCGGCGTTGCAAAGTCTCCACCAAAAACTGTCTCGGGTTGGCTATGGACAATCGGGAAATAGAAATGCCCGTCATAGCGCACGATTAATGGCTTGTCGTTCGCTATCAATTCGGCGCACAAACTTAATCCAAACAGAATGCAAAAAATGCAAAGGCTGGAATAGCCTCTGCGGCTATTTTTAAAGCGTTGCCAGCGACTCATGATCCACCTCCAGCGCCAAACTGAATGCGAGGATCCACATAGATATAGCAAAGATCAGAAATGAGCTTGGTGAATAAACCAATTAAGGTGAATAAGTACAAAGTACCAAAGACCACTGGGTAGTCACGACGCATTACTGACTCATAAGATAGCAAGCCGAGCCCATCTAAAGAAAATAAAGTTTCGATTAATAACGAACCCGTAAAAAAAGCCCCAATAAATGCTGCAGGAAAGCCTGTTACCAAAGGCAAGAGCGCATTGCGAAAAACATGCTTCCATAAAACTTGTTTCTCGGTCAGTCCTTTTGCTCTAGCAGTTAATACATACTGCTTACGAATCTCTTCCAAAAATGAATTCTTGGTCAACATGGTCACTACAGCGAAGCTTCCCAAAACTGAAGCAGTAATCGGCAAAACCAAATGCCACAGGTAGTCCATGACCTTACCCATCAAACTCAGATCATTCCAATTATCTGAAGTTAAACCACGCAAAGGAAATATTTGCAAAAAACTGCCGCCACCAAAAACTACCAACAGCAAGACGCCCAAGACAAATCCTGGAATAGCGTAGCCAATCAAAATCATGGTGCTGGTCACAGCATCAAACCGCGAACCATCACGCACAGCTTTGGCTATACCAAGCGGTATTGATACCAAGTACGTCAAAAAGAAGGTCCAAAGACCGATGCTGATAGACACTGGTAATTTGGAAACTACCAACTGCCAAACGCTTTGGTGTTGGTAATAGCTATCGCCCAAGTCAAATTGTGCAAAACGCTTGAGCATCATGAAATACCGCTCAATCGGCGGCTTATCAAAACCATAAAGCGCTTTAACCTCGGCCAAGCGCTCCGCATCCACGCCTTGACGTCCACGGTAAGTGCTTCCTGCTCCAGAAGATTCTGAGCCACTGACAGCAGCATCACCCCTTCCCTTAAGCTCAAGCATCAATTGCTCAACCGGACCGCCAGGAACAAATTGCACTACAGCAAATGTCAGCGTTAAGACTCCAAGCAAGGTCGGAATCATTAAAAGCATGCGCTTAAAAATATAAGACCACATTTGTCCGCGCATTACTTACCCCCTTCTTTCCACCAATTGAGCAGAATCCAAGATTCTGCGGTGTAGTACAAAGGCGGCTCTGGATATTGCATTTCTTTACGATACGCGATGCGATGGGTTGGGTTGTACCACTGCGGAATAACAAAGTAGCTATTCCATAAAACACGATCCAATGACCGGGTGGCTGCACGCAATTGCTCACGTGTCTGCGCCTTGACTACAGCATCAACCAATGCATCGACTACTGGTGACTGAATTCCAATGAGGTTATCAGAACCTTTTTCTTTAGCTGCCTGACTGCCAAATCGATCCCATAGTTCATTTCCGGGATTTTGCGAATCCGGAAAACGAATAGTAGTCATATCAAAATCGTATTCATCCATCCGCTTTTGATGTAGGGCATAGTCACTCGTTCTTACATCCACCTGAATACCGAGCTTTTCTAAATTGCGCACATATGCAGAAATGACTCTCAAAAAGAAAGGTCCATCTTCAACCATCTCAAAGCGGAACGGTTCACCCTGAGCATTGCGCAAAGCACCATCCCGATATTGCCATCCTGCTTGCGCCAAAAGCTCTCGCGCCTTGCGCAAGTTTTGACGCAAACTTTCTGGAGGCGTAGTTGATGGTGCTGGGGACATAGGTTCAAAGACAGCATCAGGTACTAAATTAGGATATTTAGCTTTGAGGGGTTTAAGCAATTGCAACTCTGCGTCGCCAGGTTTACGCGCCCCATTAGCGTTAGCACTTAAATCACTATTGGTGAAATAACTATTGATACGACTGTATTGCTCAAAAAATAACTGGCGATTGAGCCACTCAAAATCTAAGGCATAACCCAAAGCTTGCCTCACACGCACATCTTGAAAAATAGGTCGACGCAGATTCATTGCGAACCCCTGCATGCCAGCGCCATTGTGATTTAAAAAGGATTTCTTTAGTAAGGTACCGTCGTTAAAACGAGGACCAACATAACTTTTTGCCCAATTCTTTGCTCGATATTCCACTAAGGCATCAAACTCGCCCGCTTTAAAGGCCTCAAGCCGAACTGCGTCGTCACCATAAAGCTTGTAGACCACTCGATCAAAGTTATAAAAACCAACGAGCACATTTAAGGGCTCGCTTCTTTGATCAGCCCAGTAATTGGGGTTGCGTTTAAAGATCATCGTCTTACCTGCCTTGTAAGACTCGATCACATACGGCCCACTAGCAAGCGGCAATTCAAAAGACAATTTATCAAAAGGAGTAATCGTGCCATCTGGCTTTTTGCCCCAGTTACGGGAAAAGATAGGCAAACTTCCCACCATTACTGGCAGCTCAGGATTGCGATTCTTAAATTCATACTTAATGACGCGATCCGAAATCACAACAGCCTGTTTTACATCCGCATAAACCGTTTTGAACTGCGGATTGGCCAATGAGCTCATCAAAGTATCAAAGCTGTATTTCACATCAGAAGCCAAGATTAGGCTGCCGTCAGAGAACTTCGCCTCAGGACGAATCCGAAAGGTCACCGACATCTTATCGGGGGCTACCTCAATATCTTCGGCAACCAAGCCATAAGCACTCGATACTTCATCCGCGCTACCGACCGTTAAGGACTCAAACATCAATTGAGCCACCCCAGGCGCAGCAACACCGCGCAAAGTGAAGGGGTTGAACTTGTCAAAGCTGGTACGACGGTCTGGATTGGGGAGAATTAAGCTTCCTCCCCTAGGGGCGTGTGGGTTGACATAATCAAAATGGCTAAATCCATCAACATACTTGGGTTTGCCATACTGAGAAATCCCCTGAGATGCTTGAGCTGGATAGGCTACCACCCCCGCCAATAGGGCTAGTAACACTAATAAACGAGATGAGGAGATAAGGGGGGCAATGAACATATATGCAACAATTGTAGATAGCAAACCTAATTTGAAGCAAAGGACACAATATGGGCTTTCTCGCTGGCAAAAAAATTCTGATTACCGGTCTTCTTTCTAACCGTTCAATTGCTTATGGCATCGCCAAGGCATGTCACCGTGAAGGGGCAGAATTAGCCTTCACCTATGTTGGCGAACGCTTTAAAGACCGGATTGTGGATTTTGCTAAAGAATTCAATTCTGAACTGATTTTTGACTGCGATGTGGGTAGCGATGAGCAAATTTCCGCACTTTTTACGGATTTAGCGAAATCTTGGCCTCAGTTTGATGGTTTTGTGCATGCTATTGGCTTTGCTCCACGCGAAGCGATTGCCGGTGACTTCTTAGAAGGTCTAAGTCGTGAAGCCTTCCGAATCGCCCATGACATCTCTGCCTACAGCTTCCCAGCGATGGCTAAAGCAGCTTTGCCGATGTTGCGTGATAAATCATCCCTTTTAACCCTTAGTTATTTAGGTTCATTACGCAATGTTCCTAACTACAACACCATGGGTCTTGCTAAAGCATCCCTTGAGGCTTCTGTTCGCTATTTAGCGGGATCAGTGGGACCTAAGGGCATTCGTGCAAACGGCATCTCCGCTGGCCCAATTAAGACCTTGGCTGCTGCTGGCATCAAGGGCTTTAGCAAAATTTTGGCAGCCGTGGAAGCCACCGCTCCACTACGCCGCAATGTCACTATCGATGATGTCGGTAATACTGCGGCCTTCTTATTGTCCGATCTCGCTAACGGCATCACTGCTGAGATCATCTATGTAGATAACGGTTTTAGCCAAGTTGTTGGCGGCATGGAAGAAGTTTGAGCGTTCCATTAAGGGAGGCCCTCAAGTTTTGGGTCAAACTCGGTTTTATTAGCTTTGGTGGTCCGGCTGGACAGATCTCGGTCCTCCACCAAGAGCTTGTTGAAAAGCGTCGCTGGATTTCTGAGCGGCGCTTTTTGCATGCTTTGAACTATTGCATGTTGCTGCCAGGGCCAGAAGCTCAACAACTAGTCACTTATATTGGCTGGTTAATGCATCGAGGCTTAGGCGGTATTTTGGCTGGAACACTCTTTGTTCTGCCCTCGCTCTTCATTCTGATTGCACTATCCTGGATTTACCTCACTTATGGACAAATCCCTTGGATTGCTGCAATCTTTTTTGGCATTAAACCTGCAGTCACTGCAATTGTTTTACAAGCAGCAGTACGCATCGGCAAGCGCACCATTCATAACCAAGCATTACGCTGGATTGCTCTAGGCTCGTTTTTATTAATCTTTGTCCTCAATTTAGCCTTCCCTATTATTGTGGTGATTGCTGCATTGATTGGCGTTTGGGGTGGCAAACGATATCCAGAATATTTTCAACAAAAAATTGGTCATGCCAATCTGGGAAATATCACCCATCTTCCAGCAATCATTGATGATGACACTCCAACCCCTGAGCATGCGCATTTCAATCGCAAAAAACTTGCTCTGCATAGCCTTATTGCATCACTATTTTGGCTCACCCCTTTTGCCATTCTCATCGCTGTCTTTGGATGGAAAACCCTTTACCCACAATTGGCGTGGTTTTTTACTAAAGCAGCCTTTCTGACCTTTGGCGGGGCATATGCCGTATTGCCTTATGTCTATCAAGGCGCAGTAGATCATTTTCATTGGCTAAGCGCTAGCCAAATGATTGATGGTTTGGCCTTGGGCGAGACCACCCCAGGACCGTTGATTATGGTGGTCGCCTTTGTTGGCTATTTAGCCGGACATATTCAGCATTTAATAGGATCTAGCAACCCATTCTGGTTTGGCGTGTTGGGAGCTTGTATTGCCACCTGGTTTACCTTCCTACCCTCCTTCTTCTTTATCTTGATTGGTGGACCTCTTATTGAATCCACTCATGGCAAGCTTGGCTTTACCGCGCCCTTAACGGCAATTACCGCTGCAGTAGTGGGTGTGATTGCTAATTTAGGTTTGTTTTTTGCATATCACGTGTTTCTTCCCAGGGGCTTAGGTGGGCCAATTTCTTGGATCTCCATCCTAATTTGCATTCTGGCTGGAGTAGCGCTGATGAAGTTTCAAAAAGGTGTCATTAGCGTCTTAGTAGCCTCGGCTGTAGCGGGTTTGCTCAGCTATTACGGCATCGTTTTATTGGGCCTTCAATTGGCATAATAGAAACCATGCGAATCGAAGTGCAAACCCTCACCCAACTCCAAGAATGTCTTAACAAACCCATTTCTCTTGAATTACAAGATCAAAAAAGCTGCCTGACAAAGCAATTTACTGCCGTTTTAATCTAAATTAGCATTCACTTAATACAAGAAACCATTCTTTTATGAATCCACTAGACACCCCCCTTGGCTACAGCAGTAATTTTTTGTTTGTACCAGGCACGCGGCCAGATCGCTTTCTTAAAGCTTTAGATAGCGGTGCAGATACGGTGGTCTTAGATTTGGAAGATGCGGTTGCAGAAGAAGAAAAAGTCAATGCTCGCAATGCTATTCGTGCGGCGTGGCCTAGCTTCACCGAAGAGCAAAAGCAGCGACTGGCGATTCGTAGCAACTCTCCCGGTAGTAAGTTTTATTCTGCTGATTTAATTCTGGCCCAAGAACTCAGCGTGACATGTCTAGTGATACCCAAGAGCGAATCTCTTGATCAAATGAATGGCGCAGCGGCGATTTTGCCCGATACCGCTATCGTCCCCATGATTGAAAGTGCTATTGGACTGTCCAAAATCAACGAAATCGCCAATTCCAATCAAGTTTTACGACTTGCCTTGGGTAATCTCGATTTACAAGCGGACCTTGGCATGGTCTGCGACCAAGAAGAGACACAATTGCAAACGGCGCGCTTTCAGATTGTTCTTGCATCGCGCCTTGCCAGAATAGCGTCACCGATCGATGGCGTTACCACCTCTACTGATGATGTAGGCCGCATCACCGATGATGCACAACGCGCTAAGTCCATGGGTTTTGGAGGAAAGTTGTGCATTCATCCCAAGCAAGTACCCATAGTAAAAGCCACTTTTATGCCTACTGCAGATGAAATTACCTGGGCAAACCGCGTTATCGAGGCAGACACAGCTTCCAAAGGCGCAACCGTCAAACTGGATGGACGGATGATTGATCGTCCAGCCGTGCTTTTAGCTCGCAGAACTCTCGCAATTGCTGGTAAACACTAATCTTTTCTTGCTTTAAAACTGGCAAAATCAGCTTCACTATAAATGCATACTTTCATCTGATGAAATCATCGGTGAAGCTGGGGATAAGAATGAAGTTACGAAACCGTCTATTGGTGAGTCTTGGTGCGCTGTTTGCAACCACCTCTTTTTTGGCTGGGCCTTGCTATGCGCAAAGCAATTATCCAAATAAAGCCATTACTTTGGTTGTACCCTTCTCCGCTGGTGGCCCCACAGATGCTGTAGCTCGCTTAATTGCCGTTCCAATGGGCAAAGAACTTGGACAAACTGTCATTGTTGAAAATACCGTTGGGGCTGGCGGCACTATTGCAGCAACTCGGGTAGCAAGAGCAAATCCCGATGGTTACACCATTTTCATTAACCATATGGGCATGGCAACTGCGCCTGCTTTATACAAAAAGCTTCCTTATGACCCCCTCAAGGATTTTGAATACATTGGCCAAGTTGTAGATGTACCGATGGTTTTATTGGGTCGGAAAAATTTTCCGCCAAATAACCTTAAAGAACTTGAGACTTACATTAAAGCCAATAAAGAAAAAGTCACGATTGCCAACGCTGGACCTGGCTCAGTGTCTCAGTTATGCGGCCTCTTGTTTATGTCTCGTGAAGAGGTGGAATTAACTAGCGTCCCTTACAAGGGTACAGGTCCGGCATTAACGGATTTATTAGGCGGCCAAGTCGACTTGTTGTGTGATCAAACTACACAGACAGTGTCTTATATCAAAAGCAATATGGTTAAAACCTATGGCGTGACAACCGCCAAGCGCTTAAGCGCCCTTCCTAATGTCCCCACTCTTCAAGAGCAAGGATTAAAAGGTTTTGAGGTTAAAGCTTGGCATGGCTTGTATGCACCTAAGGGCACTCCACCTGCTGCGTTAGCTAAACTCAATAAAGCGCTTCAAGTAGCTTTAAACAATCCAGAAGTAAAGTCTCGTCTTGCCGAATCAAATATTGAAGTTGTTCCCATGAGTAAAGTCACACCAGCTAGCCTTAAAGAGCAGCTTGAGTTGGAGATTAATAAGTGGGGTCCAATTATTCATAAGGCCGGAGCTTATGCGGATTAGGTAACTGCATTGACCAATTAAAAAAGCCAGCTCACACAATAAGCTGGCTTTTTTATTCACTAAAAACTGATTAAGTACATATCAACCAGCCCTAAAAAGATAACCAGACCGAGCCTTCTCTTTTCGTTTTTGACCAATTGCATAAAGAACCGCCCATAGCGCCCAGATTGCCAAAAAGGGATCGAGCAGGTAATCCCAAAGATTGGTGGATTCATGCCAATGAACAGACCAGGCAATGATCGCGATAGCCAATATCCAAACACCTCGTGTCCAGTTAGCAACTCCGCAAGTAACTGCAAAAACCAAAACGGCAATCAAAAGACCAATCGACCAATATCCCCAAGCATAGGGATCCATCATGCCAACTCCAAGAGCAAGTGGATAAAACACCGTGGCAATAACAGCAATACTCCACTTAAAACTCAAGGGAATGGCTTTGGGATTTAATAAAATTGATGACCACAACAATAGGCTAGTAACGACACTTAAATCCCCTGTGATACCTCGTACGTAAGCAGCTAAAGGAAGTGCCATAGAAAATCCTAGTGGCCAAAAGAAAAGGTTGGCAAGCAAAATAGCAAAAATGATGCGAGCGGCAACTGAAATCTGAAATGGCATCATTTTTTGAATCAACCAAATCATGAGAACCGCGCAAGTGAGTGAGGTCTCCAGCAGGGCAATGGGTTGCATGAAATTATCCATTAGTGCACCCCTTCGGAATTTATGAACGTTTGCTGATGAAGTTCTGTTTGAGCCTGCTTTATCCAAGCCGCAGGAAAGTAAACATGACGAATCTTTTTACGATCCCAGGTATAAACGAGATGGGCATCGCTGCCATCTGCACTTAGCAAGAATGGGTAAGAAAATTCACGGCGCTGCTCATTTGGAAGCGCTTCATCATCTTCGATAACTTGCACTACTGTCCATCCAGAAGATCCACTTTGATTCATGACCATGACCAAGCGATGACGCCCAGCTTCAATGTTATTGAGCACCATGATGCGAGTGCCGTTTTTCAAACTCAGCGCCGCTACTGCAGAATTCGGATTAGCAATATCTAAATCATCAGCCACTTGCCAAGATTGACCGGCATTGGTGGTGAGGCTTACGGGTATTTTTTTGACTTCTGAACTGCTTCTGGTTTGACGAAAAAAAGCGCTGGCTTTTTGGCCATCATCAATAAAAATCGCTGGCTGTATAGAACCTCTTCCCGAACTCATCCGGCGTTTATCAATCGCGCTAGATCCTTCGATACGAATGAGCTCACCAAAACGACCAATCCATTCATGATAGGCAGGCAAACCCAAACGACCATCTGCAAACGTTAATGCGGGCGACTTTACTAAAGTACTTAGATTGATGAAAGGTGAAGTAATGAAGCGTTGCGGACGTCCCCAGCTTTTTCCCTCATCATCAGAAATCATGCTTGAAATCGAACTACCGGCCCAACCACCCATAGATACCGTAACAACAAATAACTGCAAACGTCCATCAGCCAATCTTGCTGGAACTGGATTACCTAACTTAGCGATATAACGTGATAAGCCCGTTTCCATGCCCACTCGATCTATCACCACCGTAGGATCACTCCAGCTAGCAGTCTTAGGGTCAAAGACCGCACTATTAATAACGACGTCCGGAGCTCCCTCACGGCTTCCAGCAAACCAAAATGCCCGTATAGAACCATCCTTTAACGCCACTAAAGAAGCGGCGTGAACTGATGGCGCCTGCGTAGAAGGCAACCAATCTAATTTGGGTTGTGGGATGGTGACGGAGGTGGAGGCTTTAGTAGCATTAGTGGCTTTAGCGGCTTGAGCAATAGGTTCGGTGATGAAAGAAGACGCTTGTCCATCCTCACCTTCAGATACCAAAGGGCCCTTCCAAGAAGGCTCGCTAAATGGCGCCCAGATTGGCAGACTATCAATATGCAAAAAACCCAATACTGCAGCCAATAATAAAAAGCAGAATGCTATTAAGCGACTCATCTGCAAGCATCCTTTAAATTGAGTTGATCCACAATCACAGTAGGCGTTGAAATGAGGTATTCCGTTACAAAGAGATGCTCACCAATATGACCGCGAAGCATTGCTTGAATTTCTGCATTTGAATGTCGCGCACGCATTTCCATACGCTGGCCTACGATCTTGCAATCCTCGCAAATTTCTGGCTTAACCCCAATAGGAGCTTGAACCGCTACCAAAGGATAAAGCGTGCTCAGAGCGGTAATTTCACCAGCATCTTTTGCCGGGTATCCATGCAAGTGCGCATTCGGTAAAAGTAAGCGGTACTCCTCATCCTTAGCACGGTAGTCACAGGGAATCCATACATCTTGTCCCGCTACAGATTGGATAGCACTAGCATCGTAACGGCCTAACGAGCCCTCTAGGGGCGCAAGGCTGCTAGTAAGAGCGCAATAGCTTAAAAAGCATCCCGCCAATGCGGCTGATTTACAGGCATCCTTCATCACAAGGCCATAGCAAGCTAGTAGCAAGCTAAAGCCCATGAATACCCAATGAAGAGGAGAGTATGACCACGAAGCAGCATCCCCAAGAAAAGCAGATAACTGAAGATTGCCTCCTACCCAAGATAAAGCGGCGAGCACGATCACCTGCAATATCAAAGCAATCCTAAAGCCCCACAATGGCAAGCGATCCCAGCCAAGTGCAATCAATGCAGCAAATGCTGGCATTACTGGCAATAGATAACGGCCAGATCGTTGACTAGGCAAACTAAATACCAAGAAAAAAGCTAGTACCCATAAAAGCAAAAGGCTTTCTTCCAAAGACATAAAGCGACGCTCACGCCAACATTGCCGTAAGGTTGAAATCAGAACAAATAGAAATAAGCCTGCATTTGCTAATGAGGTCAGAATCAGCATCCAAATACTGTCGCCACCACGCACTAAGTCTAAAAAGTAGTTTGAGCTACGGGCCTCAAACTTGCCGGCATTCTCACCCAATACAAACTCTCTCCACACATCCTGCGGATAAGGATCTAAAGCAAACCACAGCGCAAATATGCCCAGCGCCAGAAACGCAATGACAAAAAGTTTATATAAATCTTTTTTTAATACCTCTGGGATGCTCCATGCACGCCAACGCCAAAAGTAAAGACCCAAAGCAAAAGTGGCCGGAACAATATAAGCAAAGGACTTTGAGAGTAATGCCAAGCCAATACAAAAAGTGGCAAGCAATGGAAAGAGTAACTTGGATTCAAAAGCAGACTTTCCCCAATAGAGCAAAGCTAAAAACGGGATACTTAACCAAAAAACTTCTGGGGGGTCTGTTAAGAATGGGCGTCCATAACGATAGGTAGCAAAAAAAGAAAGCCAAACTACACTGGCTAATAGGCCCGTTTTTGTATTTCCGCTAAAACGACGAACTGCTAAAAATAAGAGCAACGCTGTTAAGCCAGTGTAGAGAACACTGGGCCAACGTAAGGCAAAGAGCGTCCAGTGCTGACCCCATTGAGTGCTCGCAATTGCTTCCCAAAAAATCAGGGGTGGCTTCGTATTTTTTAAGCCCTCCATCTCTGATTGCAATGGTAGCCATTGACCGGTATCAGCTGTCATTCGCACAATGTGCATATAAGGGTACTCATCCCCATTTTTAGGGGCAAAGCGACTGTCCAAGCCATACAAATAGGTAAAGATGGCTAAAAGCGCAATGAAGATGGTATTTCGGAGAGAAAGATGGCTTCGCATGGCTATAGTTTATAGGGCTTATTCTGTGACCAAAAAAAAATGAACTGGTATTTTTATAACTTTTAAGTCCTTTTGGAGCGCTTTTCCCTAGATCACAAATTACTTGTTTAAGATCATGGGAATCCTCAGAACAAAATAGCGCTTTCATTGCGAAACTAAAAAAATGCCAAAGAGTATTTCCGTCAACATCATTCATCAGCGATTAGGCTTTTTAACCCTGGCTTTTCTTGCGGCTATGCAATGGAGTAGTCTGAGCTGCGCCCAGACTATTAACAACGCAGATCAGCTGTACCAGAGCTCCTTAGCGTCAACCTGTGCAAATTGTCACGGCACAAATGGTGAAGGCATCGTCAATGGTGGCATGCCATTAATTTCCCATTTAAATAGCGCTCAAATGCTCAAAGAGCTCATGGCCTATAAATCAGGTGCCCGGGAAGGTACCATCATGCCCCAATTGATGAGGGGCTACTCTGACGCGCAGCTTGAAATGATCTCCAAGCAACTGGGCAAGAAAGAATAAAGGGCTCACTATGGATCGTAGAAAATTCCTAAGTCAAAGCGCTGCCGGCCTTGGAATGCTTGCTGGCTTTTCAGGTCAAGCGCAAGCTAGTCTTGAGAAGGCGCAGATTGTAGTGATTGGCGGTGGCTATGGAGGCAGCACAGCAGCCAAATATTTACGTCTTTTCTCTAACAATACAGCGCAGGTAACGCTGATTGAACCCAATCCCACCTTTATCTCCTGCCCTCTCTCCAATCTGGTGGTTGGAGGGACTCGAACACTTGGTGAACTCACGACCTCTTATGATGGTCTACGCACCCGTCATGGCATCACTATTATTCAAGATAGCGTGGTGAGTATCGAGCCCGATAAAAAAACACTCAAACTTGGCTCTGGAAATATCCTTCGATATGACAAGGTCATTGTCTCGCCTGGCGTGAGTTTGATGATGAGCAGCATTGAAGGCTTGGCCCAAGCAAATCGGGCTGGTATCACCCTGCAAGCCTGGAAAGCTGGTGCTCAAACTGTAGCACTTCAGCGGCAAATTGCAGCAATGCCCGATGGAGGCATATATGCATTAAGCATTCCTGAAGCCCCCTATCGCTGCCCTCCCGCACCTTATGAGCGCGCATGCCTGGTCGCTGAATACTTCAAGAGACATAAACCTAAATCTAAAGTATTAATCTTAGACGCCAATCAGGATGTAACTTCAAAAGGCGCTTTATTTAAAAAAGTTTGGGCTGAGCAATATTCCGGAATTATTGATTACCTTCCAAACCATCGCGTGATTGGGGTTGATGCCAAAACAAAAACAATGAAATTAGAGGTAGATGAGGACATCAAAGCAGATGTACTTAATTTATTACCTGATATGCGCGCTGGTGAAATTGCTGTGAACACAGGTTTAGCAAACTCGAATGGACGCTGGGTCAATGTGGACTTCATCAATTTTGAATCGACTGCGCATAAAGATATTCATGTCATTGGTGACGCTATTCAGATTGCGCCTTTAATGCCCAAGTCTGGCCATATAGCAAACCAACAAGCAAAGGTTACCGCTGCCGCGATCGTTGCTGAGCTAAACAACTGGGAGGTAAATCCATCACCTGTTCTTGCTAATGCCTGCTATAGCTTTGTTAATGACAGACAGGTCGTACATGTTGATAGCGTTCATCAATACAACTCTAGCGAAAAGACCTTTAAGGTCGTGCCTGGTTCTGGAGGTCTATCTACCGAGCCATCAAGCCTCGAAGGCATTTATGCATGGGGCTGGGCACACAATATTTGGGCCGACTGCCTTGGTTAATACAAGTCCTTGCAAAAGCTTGGGGCAGTCTAGATTGCTTTAGCCCTAGAACGACTAAAGCAATAAAGGTTCGTCGGCATTTTCGCCGCCCATCTGATAAGGAAGAGCACCTCTGTTCAGACAGCTTCTGACATAGTCAATGCTGGTGCGTAAAGCATAGTAGTCACCAGACATACTCTTTGGAACCTTTAATTTCAGAGCCTCATATTCCAACTTATCAAGTTTTTGGAGATATTCGCCCTTTAGCTCTGGGGTAGACCCTTCGGTTAATTCTTGTTCATAAGTTTTCAAGGTGCCATAAAGAATGTCGATTCTTCTACGCATCCGTTTATTCCGATATCCAGGCAAAGTCAGTAAAACAGGATAAGCAAGAGCACAAAATGGCAACATAACAAAGATCAGGCGATTAATTAACTCTGCCAGCCAAAATGGAAAATACTGCATCAATAATGGCGAACCATTTTTTTCCAAATGGACTGCGACGGGGCTCTCTGGTAATCCTGAGTTTTTGAAAGCGGGAAACTCTCCACGATTGGCAAAAAAAGAAGCTTTGCCATTGATCTCTCGAGCTGCCTCTAAGAATAAAAATTGAATCGCAGGATGCATGCGATCATCAATCAAAAGATGGGTGGTAGTTGCCAACAATTTGATATCTTGATCTGGGAAGTTCCGAATTAAGCTAAAGCCACCAACAGGCACCTTTAAGATTTGCAAAAATGGAAGGAGTTTTGCATAAGCGTCTGCACGCCTGAACCTCGCTAAGCGTAAGCTAGGGTCGTTCAGCAGAGTCTGAACATTCGGGGCCTCAAATTGATCAACAATAAAAATTCCGTCTAGCTCGCCCTTTTGAAGCGCTTTAACAGCCTCAGCGCCTGGTAGGTTCACAATATGTGGGCCCTTAGTCAAACCAGAAACTTCTAAAATATGCATTGCTTGGGCATAAGTGCCGCTACCCGGAACCCCAACGGAGAGCCTGGCATTTGCAAACTTGATCATTTGAGCATGTATGTTTTGAAAGTCATCAGACTGCATATCATTATTGCCCCGGTAAAAAAACCAGATGGGGTCATAAGCGATTGCACCTAAGGACTCAATGCCTTTAATGCCACTTGAATTAATGATGCCGGCCTGCACAAAAGCTGCTTGAATAGGATCTTGTCGATCTGCTAAACGCGCGATATTTTCTTGAGCTCCTAACGTTGAAACGAGCTCGAGTGTGATGCCCTTCTTTTTGAAGAATTCAGCATATTTTTTGCCCAACTCTTCATAAGAACCTCCAGCCGATCCGGTAGCGAGCATCACGTGCCTAGGAGGTGGTGGGTCGGCATACCACCAAACACCAACCAACAACAGAAATAAAACTATCAGAATAGGCCAGGTTTCCACCAAAAACTGGGTGAAGTCACTCCACTTCTCCTCTGCGGTCTCAAGGAGACCTAAGAAAGTGTCTTTAATATCCTGATTGATAGATCCCATGGCTTGCCGATCAGCAAATATGTCAAAAGCTAATGATAATAGGCATAAGCATCTCCACTAAAAACTCAAGAAAACCATGCTCTATCTCAGAAAATCTCAAGACCGCGGTTATGCCGATCACGGCTGGCTAAAAAGCTTCCACTCCTTCTCCTTTGCTGGATATCACGATCCACGTTTTATGGGCTGGGGGAATTTACGCGTCATTAACGAAGATCGTGTTGCGGCCGGAATGGGCTTTGGCAAACATGGGCATCGCAATATGGAAATCATCAGCTACGTTCTTTCTGGCGAGCTAGCTCATGAAGATAGTATGGGAAATGTCAAAGGCATCCCTCCTGGGGATGTTCAGCGTATGAGCGCCGGGACTGGGGTTACTCACAGCGAATTTAATCATGCCAAGGATCAAACTACTCACTTTTTACAAATTTGGATTGAACCCAACACCACTGAAATTCCCCCTAGCTATGAACAGAAAACGGTTCCCATGCAAGCAAAAGCCGGGAAGCTGGCTTTGATAGCCTCTCCAGAGGGGCTTGATTATTCTGTCAAAATTCATGCAGACGCCAAAATGTATGCTGGTATTTTTGATGGCCCCCAAAGCGCGAACCTGGCGATTGACCCAAAACGTAAAGCTTACGTACATCTTATTCGCGGAGCAATGAATGCTAACGGAATCCCTCTTACTGCAGGCGATGCCCTCCTCATTGAGAATGAAGCCCAAGTATCCCTTAGCCAAGGGGAAAATGCTGAAATATTGGTCTTTGATTTAGCCTCCTAAGGACCTCCCACTAAAGCCCTCCCCCACACCCCAGTGACTGTAGAATTGGTAGCATCAGCTTTTTATTAAGACTCATACAGGACTTACCCAAGCTTATGAAATTTAGGGACTATTACGAAACGCTAGGTGTTGCACGAGGTGCTACGGAAGCGGAAATAAAAACTGCTTACCGTAAGCTGGCTCGCAAATACCATCCAGATGTCAACAAAGAGGCTGGTGCTGAGGACCAATTTAAAGAAATAGGTGAAGCCTACGCCGTTTTAAAAGATACAGAAAAACGTGCTGCCTATGACCGTATGGGTGCCAACTGGAAAAATGGCCAAGACTTCCAACCCCCTCCCAATTGGAATGAAGGTTTTGAATTCTCTGATGGCGGATTTGGTGGAGGCCACGGCGGTTATGGCGGTGGCTATGAGGGCGATCAAAGTGAATTTTTTGAATCCCTCTTTGGCAGAGGCAAGCATCGCGCGGGCGGTCGTAGCGCTGGGCGTCAAGGAATGCACTTTAAAGGCCAAGATCACCATGCAAAGATTTTGATTGATCTGGCTGATGCTTACAACGGAGCTAAGCGCACGATTTCCCTACATATGCCCGCACAAGATGCGAGCGGACATGTAAGCACACAAGAACGTAAGCTAGATGTCAGCATTCCTAAGGGCATTAAGGCTGGGCAAAGTCTGCGCTTAAGTGGTCAAGGAGGTCCTGGTGTCGGTGAAGGTGGCGCCGGTGATTTATATCTGGAAATTGATTTCCATCCAAACCCCTTGTATCGCGTAGATGGTAAAGATGTATATCTAGATCTCCCACTCGCACCTTGGGAGGCTGCGCTGGGAGCTACCGTTAACGTGCCCACCCCTTCTGGTTCAACTCTGGAACTGAAGATTCCTGCGGGTACAGCAACTGGTCGCAAAATGCGCCTCAAAGAAAAAGGCATCCCAAGTAAAGAGCCGGGTGACTTTTATGTCGTTCCCACCATTGTTCTGCCAAGCGCTCAAACAGATGCGCAAAAAGAAGCCTATCAAAATCTTGAGAAGGCGTTTGATTTCAACCCCAGAACTCACTTGAAGGGATGATCGCTATGACACAAAATCACATCACCTGGATTGAAGGCGCTGTTGTAGAAAATGAAGTGCATCTGACTATTGTTGAGCTGTCACATGCTGCGCGCACACCGGAAGACTTGATTATGGAATGGGTATCTGAGGGCATCCTTAGTCCGGCGGGTGCTACCCCTCATGATTGGCGTTTTAGCGGTGACTCCCTCAAAACTGCCAGAACCGCGGCGCACCTAGCTCATGACTTAGAGCTCAATACACCAGGCATTGCCTTAGCCTTAAATTTACTTGAAGAGATTACGCAATTGCGTAGTCGACTTGAGCGAAAGAACTTAGGCTAAATCACTTTGAACGCTCCACTACTTAAAAAAAGTAACAAACAATCTAGCGACATCAGCCTGTTTTCAGCAACCGCCTTAGGCATTGGCGGCATGATGGGCGCTGGACTCTATTCTTTGCTTGGTCTAGCAAGTTCCCATGCAGGAATGCATATCCCGCTCGCCTTTTTGATTGGTGCCATTGCCGCCTCGTTTTCTGTTTACTCCTATGCCAAGTTAGGCTCGGCTTATCCTAGCAGCGGAGGTGCGGCAACTTTTACCGTCATGAGTTTTGGCCCGGGAGTAATTTCTGGCGGCCTCAATATTTTTCAATATGTCGCTTACTTAATTGCTGCCGCTTTGTATGCAGCTGGTTTTGTGGAATACACCAATACTTTATTTGGCGGAAATCTTTCTCCGGTAACTCTTAACCTGATTACTGTCGCCATTATTGTGATTTGTGCCTTTATTAACTTATTGGGAGCAAGCCTAGTTGGAAGAGCTGAGGCATTCGCTATTGGATTGGTGGTAATCAGTTTGCTAGTCTTTTCTGCGATGGGTATCCATCAAGGAGAGTTCAAAAGCTTCTCCATGGGTGAGGGTTCACTTGAGGGCATTTTGGTTGCTGCTGGTCTTTTGTATATTAACTTCCAGGGCTTTGGTGTAGTTACCAACTCCTCTTCGGCCATGAAGCAGCCTCAAAAAGAATTGCCAGTAGCGATGTTCTCTGCGCTGATACTCGTCACTATTGCATATCTGGCAGTCAGTTTCGCCGTAATTTTATTGATGCCGCTAGAGTCGATTCAAGCGCATAGTGGCCATGTACTTGCTGTTGCTGCCCAGATGGTCGCTGGCAAGGCTGGATTTATTGCGATCAGCATCTCCGCCCTCTTGGCCTGCGCTGCCGCTGTCAATGCCACGATTTTTGCCGCATCGAATATTGCTGCTGACGTTGCCAATAAAAAGGAAGTTTCAGAAATGCTGGGTAGTCGAGTACTGAAGAATAAACTTCATGCTCTCACCATCTCTTGCATCGGCGTCATCCTTTTGGCCTTGATCTTCCCTCTGAATGAAGTCGGGCAGATGGCTAGCTTGGCATTTCTGTTGGTTTATGCGGCTATTACCTATGGGCATATTCTGGTACATAAAACGACTGGGGCAAATCCCAAAATCTTATGGTGTGCGATTGTGATCAACTTAAGCTTGTTTACCGCACTCTTTTTGAACACAATAAAAACGGCGCCCTCAAGCGCCATTTCCCTCATTGTTGCTCTGATTGCATCCTTTAGCATTGAAGCCATTACCCGCCTAAAGGAAAAGCGCAGCATTAAGCCATCAGGCTCCTGAGCGCTCCAATAAGAATTCCCAGCGTTGGAGCTTTTTGTCTAAGTCCGCAGTAATCTCAGATAAGCGAGCTTGCATACTAGCAGCGAGTTCCGGCTCATTTTTGTAGAGATCCGGGTTGCTCATGCTAATACCAATTTCTGCCTGCTCCGTTTCGAGGGTCTCGATTTGCAAAGGCAAAGCTTCTAACTCTGAACGCTCTTTACCGTTGAGCTTTTGCACTCCACTCTTGGCAGGAGTAGCTTTGAGCTCAGCCTTTGGCTCGGCCTTAGGCGCAGTCTTTTCTGAAGTCTTTGCACTCTGATCGGATTTACCGCCACCATTAGCATTGGCACTAGCAGCACGAATTTTGTCTGAACGGGCTTTTTGGATTTTCCAATCCTCATAGCCACCTTCATATTCGCGCCAGAAGCCATCACCTTCATTGGCAATAATGCTAGTGACTACGTTATCTAAGAAATAACGATCATGACTCACTAAAAATACTGTGCCTTTGTATTCTTGAAGCAATTGCTCCAGTAAATCTAAAGTATCAATATCTAAGTCATTGGTTGGTTCATCCAATACCAAGACGTTAGCCGGCCTTGCAAACAAACGGGCCAACAACAAGCGATTACGCTCGCCACCAGATAAGGTGCTGACTGGTGAGTTTGTTCTCTCAGGCGCAAATAAAAAATCACTTAAATAACTTTTAACGTGTTTCTTATTGCCATTGATTTCAATCCATTCGCTACCTGGGCTGATGTAGTCCTCAAGAGAAGCATTGAGATCAAGACCTTCACGCATCTGGTCAAAGTAAGCAACCTCAATTCGTGTACCCATTGTTGCGGTACCAGAATCAGGGGCAATCGTTCCGAGAATCAGTTTGAGTAAAGTGGTTTTTCCTGCGCCATTGGGGCCAAGCAATCCCACTTTATCTCCGCGCAAAATTGTCGCTGTGAAATCCTGAACAATCGGACGATCGTATGATTTGGACACATTTTGTAAATCCGCAACAATCTTGCCGCTACGATCTCCTGCGGATACAGCCAATTTCACTTGCCCGACAGCGTCACGTCTTTGTGAGCGGCTGGCGCGAAGATTTTCTAAACGAGCAATACGTGCAACACTTCGTGTGCGTCTAGCCTCAACACCTTTGCGGATCCAGACCTCTTCTTGAGCCAGCAACTTATCGGCCCGCGCATTGGCCAAAGATTCAGAATTCATTTCTTGATCTTTTAAGACTTCGTAAGCGGTGAAGTTGCCTGGATAGGTACGCAAGATTCCGCGATCTAACTCAACAATTTGCGTACAAACGTTATCCAAGAAGGCGCGATCATGGGTAATCAAAATGACAGAACCCTTGTACTCTTTGAGTAATTCCTCTAACCAAGAAATGGAGTCTAAGTCCAAATGGTTGGTAGGCTCATCTAGCAATAGAACATCTGGCATTTCAACCAAAGCGCGTGCCAAGGCAACCCGCTTCTTAGTACCGCCAGATAAGGTGTTAATTTTGACATCGGGCTCTAGATGGAGGCGATCGAGTGTTTCATAAACACGTTGTTCCCAGTTCCAGCCACTTAAAGCTTCTAATTGCGACTGGACTTCATCTAAGCGATTATGGGAAGCATCATCCCATTCACCTACACTCAGGGCCTCATATTCTTCACGCAAAGCCTTAGCTTGGGCTACGCCCTTAGAAACTGCATCAAAAACTGTTTCTTCTGCTTCAAATATTGGCTCTTGCGGAACATAGGCAATACGCAGACCTTGCTGGTATTGCAATAACCCATCATCGAGTTTTTCTATGCCAGCCAAAATCTTTAGTAAAGAAGATTTGCCAGTGCCATTACGGCCAATTAAGCCAACACGCTCCCCAGATTCGAGAGAAAAAGCGGTGTTTGCGAGGAGGTCAACGTGGCCAAAAGCCAGTTTTGCATCAGTGAGTACGATTAAAGCCATGGCGACATTATCGTCGCTTAAATAAAAGACGTCAGAATTCACGTCAGAACGGCGTTCAGAAGTAGAATTTCCGAAGGAACTAGATGCTGATGACCTGTAAATTAACCCCCACTGCTCCTCGCCTCATTCTATTTGCGGGACATGCTGGCACAGGCAAGTCCACTTTAGCAAAAAGGGCCCTCCCCTTAATTGTTGAAAAAACCGGGGAAGACTTTTTCTTTCTAGATAAAGATACGGCTTATGGCGCCTTTAGCGCCCAGATGATGAAGCTCACTACAAATAACCCCAATGACCGAGATAGCCCCTACTACCTTGAAAATATCCGTGATTGGGAATATTCAGGGCTCATCGATATCGCTCGTGAAAACTTACAAATTGGGGTAAATGTCATTTTGGTTGGCCCTTTCTCGAAAGAGATCGCCAGTGGCAAGATGTTTAACCCCCAAGCTTTGGGCATTCCCAATGAAACCAGTATTCGGATAGCCTGGATTGATTTGGAACTAGAAGAAGCGAGACGCCGTATGGAAAAGCGCGCTGACCCTAGAGATGAGTGGAAGCTTCAACATTGGGAACAATATGCCAAGCGCAGAACAGCACTCCCTAAGCACCCATCAATTCAGGGCTTTGATAATTTGAGCTTTGATGAAGATCAGTTTGGAAAACTGATCGATCATCTAGTCTCTTAATCGGCAAAATATTAGCGAGCACTAAAAAATTAGGCCCTGCATGCAGGGCCTAACAATCAAGACTAAAAAAGTCAGTTCTTAGAACTTATAGGTAATACCAGCAGCTGGCATCCAAGGATTCAAAGTGAGTTTGCCAAGGTTTGCACCACCAGCTACTGCCTGAACATTTGTAGCCATAGTTGCGTATTTCACGTCAACGTTAAGACCCCAGTTTTTGTCAAACATATAATCCGCACCGATTTGACCAACAAAACCAACACTTGATGGCTCAACTTGAACAGAGTTACCAGCAGCTGGGAAATTTTGACGATTGCCAAAAATAGTGTAGTTGATACCAGCACCAATGTAAGGCTTGAACGCACCTAAATCGGTGAAATGGTACTGAGCCAATAATGATGGCGGCAATGCAGTAATTTTGCCAACACTCTGCTGACCAGAGCCAAGGTTGCCATAAATATTGATCTGTTGCGGCCAAGTTAAAACCAACTCAGTAGCGATATTCTTAGTAAAGAAGTAAGAAACGTCAAACTCAGGAATCCAACGATTTTGCGCCTTCAAATTAGCGTCTTGAGCAATACCGGTCTGACCATTTTGAAATAATAAATCCACCGCACGCACGCGAACCATCCAGGGATTGTCATTGTCCGTGGATTGAGCTTGTGAAGCGAATGGAATCAATGAAGCTGCTGCTGCCATCGCCAATACTAATGATTTAATGCGCATGATGTGGTCCTATTCTATTATCAATTTTGATGTAACCATTTTCAAAGCGATTCACAAAGGCCAGCTTGACATACATCAAATGCAAGGGGTGAACTAAATTACTCTTGGTTTAAAAACAACGCTTTTTTCTTTATTTTTTGATATAGATCAAACAGAAGGAGTTTGCACCTAGTTTTTAAACTCTTGAAACTAAAGAACCTTGGAATACGTTCCGCGTGCCTGGGTTTCTCGAAGATGACGATCAAAGGTCATGGCTACCCGTCTTGCCAGTAAACGACCTTTTATGGGAACAATCATTGTCTTGCCATCCCATTCGAGAAGCCCCGCCTCTTCTAGACCCTTAAGCTCTTCCAATTCAACTTTGAAGTAATGCTCAAAGGTAATACCGTGAGCCTTGGCAAAAGTCTCTGTATGTAAAGCAAATTGACACATCAACTCACCAATCAACTCACGACGCAAGAGATCGTCTTTATCGAGATGCATGCCCCTTAATACCGGTAAATGCGCACTATCAATCGATGCATAGTACTCATCTAGAGTTCTCACGTTTTGCGAATAACAATCATCCACCTTGCCTATTGAAGAAATCCCAAAGGCCAAAAGATCACATTCAGCCTGAGTTGAATAACCCTGGAAGTTGCGATGAAGCTTGCCTTCCTTTTGAGCAATCGCTAACTCATCGTCAGGTTTGGCAAAGTGATCCATCCCAATAAAGACATATCCAGCCTGGCCAAGACGCTCAATCGTATTGGAAAGAATATTTAATTTATCTGCAGCTGGCGGTAAATCCGCCTCAGAAATTCTGCGTTGAGGCTTAAAGATGTGTGGAAGATGGGCATAGTTATAAACCGATAAACGGTCTGGGCTCATTTCTAAAACAGCATCTACAGTTTCCTTAAAGGTCTCTGGAGTTTGTTTTGGCAGTCCATAAATTAAGTCTACGCTGCGCGACTTAAAGCCATACTTGCGCGACCAATCCATCACAGCGCGGGTTTCTTCGATTGTCTGAACTCGGTGCACCGCTTGTTGAACCTCCAAGTTAAAGTCCTGGACGCCTAAGCTGATGCGATTAAAGCCAAGTTCGGCCAACAGTGTAATATCTGCTTCAGTTACCCTACGTGGATCAATCTCAATAGAGTATTCACCACCGGGCAAGAGTTCAAAATGCTCACGGGTGTGATGCATTAACTCTGTCATCTCATCATGCGATAAAAAAGTAGGTGTGCCACCGCCCCAATGCAGCTGGGTTATAGGGATTTTTTTCTGCGCACCCATTGCTGCGCAAACCATCGCCATCTCCTTGGCCAGGTACTTAATGTACTTAGCGCTACGCCCATGATCCTTGGTGATGATTTTGTTACAACCACAGTAGTAACAAATATTTGGACAAAACGGTAAATGAAAGTACAAAGATAAAGGGTCGCTAGTTTTAGATACCCGATCTAAGGCGCCCAGGTAATCCGCCTCAACAAATTGATTGTGAAATCGGTCTGCACTGGGATAAGAGGTATAGCGCGGCCCATTGATATCAAACTTTTGCAATAACTCCGGATGAAATAAAACTTCTCTTTCATCGTGAGAGGTGCCATTAGTTACCGTAGAAACAGCAACGTTAATCATGGGGTTGATGAAAGAGATCATGTGTGGAGCGAGGAATCTTATGGAGTTTTATGTAATTTTATGTAGGCAGGTAATCCAGGGCGACTGCTTCTGCCACTTTAATCCCATCAACTCCAGCAGACAAGATGCCGCCCGCATAACCCGCGCCCTCACCAGCAGGGTAAAGACCTTTGATATTTAAACTCTGAAAATTCGTACCCCGGGTAATTCGTAAAGGAGAGGAAGTTCTTGTTTCTACACCAGTAAGAACAGCATCTTTCATCGAAAAGCCTTTAATTTGCTTTTCAAAAGCGGGAATCGCCTCTCTAATCGCTTCAATTGCATAAGCTGGCAAGCTTTCAGCCAAGTCTGTTAAGTGCACACCAGGTTTGTAAGAAGGGGTAACAGTGCCTAGCTTTGTGGAAGGTTTGCCTTCTAAAAAATCTCCGACCAATTGTCCTGGAGCTTCATAAGTTGAACCGCCTAACTCATAGGCCTTAGACTCAATCATTCTTTGAAACTCAATACCAGCAAGCGGTCCACCTGGAAAATCTTCAGGCGTAATACCCACAACAATTCCCGCATTCGCATTGCGCTCGTTACGAGAGTATTGACTCATGCCATTGGTCACAACACGGTTCGGCTCGGAAGTAGCTGCAACCACTGTGCCGCCTGGACACATGCAAAAACTGTAAACAGAGCGGCCATTTTTGGCGTGATACACCAGCTTATAGTCAGCGGCACCAATCAAAGGATTGCCGGCATGAGGACCTAAACGCGCCCTATCAATCAATGATTGAGGGTGTTCGATGCGAAAGCCTACCGAGAAGGGCTTGGCCTCCATAAAAACACCGGCTTCATGCAAAGCGATAAAAGTGTCGCGAGCGCTATGACCCAATGCAAGAACCACATGGTTAGCGGGCAAATCTTCATGACCTTCAATTTTGACGCCTTGAATTTGCTCATTTTTAATGTCAAATCCAATGACTTTTTGGGAAAAACGAATTTCCCCACCTAAATCAATAATCTCTTGGCGCATCTTTTCGACCACCCCCACTAAGCGGAAGGTCCCAATATGCGGTTTGGCCACATACAGAATTTCTTCAGGGGCGCCAGCTTTAACAAATTCATCAAGCACCTTGCGACCATAAAACTTGGGGTCTTTAATTTGGCTGTAAAGCTTGCCATCTGAGAAGGTTCCGGCACCACCCTCACCAAACTGAACATTAGATTCTGGATTGAGGACATTTTTACGCCACAAACCCCAGGTATCTTGAGTACGCTCACGAACCTGCTTGCCTCTTTCCAGAACAATTGGCTTAAATCCCATTTGCGCCAACAAAAGAGCCGCAAAAATGCCGCAAGGCCCAAAGCCAACCACTACAGGCCGCAAAAACTCTGACGCTAGGTTGATTGGCGCTTTAGCAAGAAAGTGATAACTGGTATCCGGAGAGGGCTTAATGTGGATGTCGCCAGAAAACTTCTGAAGGATTGCTTGCTCATCCTTAACTGAAAGATCTACGGTATAGATAAATGCTAAGGCAACGTTTTTGCGAGCATCGTAGCTACGCTTAAACACCTTAAATTGAAGAAGGTCAGAAGCGCTAATGTTCAGGCGCTCTAAAATCGCCGCCTCCAAAGCTTCTGGAGGATGGCTAATAGGCAAACGCAGTTCGGTAATCCGGATCATGGGGCTCTACGATACACAGTAATTTGAGGCTATTTTAGAAAATAATACTGGTTCAAGCCTCCTAAATGGCGCCAACACCCTAGATCATGGCTATAAAGGCGATAATGCGCCATGGCTCTACGCGCAACTATTTATAAAGTCGACCTCCACGTCGCTGATTCTGACCGTCATTATTACGGTAGTCACTCACTTACCATCGCTAAACACCCCTCGGAAACTGAGGAACGGATGATGGTCCGCATCATTGCCTTTGCCCTTCAGGCTAGCGAAGATTTAACACTGACAAAAGGCTTAAGCGATACCGATGAGCCAGATTTATGGATTAAGGACCTTACCGATGCCATTAAGCTTTGGATTGAAATCGGCCAGCCTGATGAGCGACGCATTCTGAAGGCGTGTGGCAGATCCGATCAAGTAGTTGTTTATTGTTATGGTGGACACACCAGCAAAATCTGGTGGGATGGCATTGCCAACAAACTTACTCGGGCACGCAATCTGCAAGTCGTCTCCATTCCTGCAGAGCAAGCAAGTGAGCTCAATAAATTGGTAGAGCGCAGCATGGTGATTCATGTGAACATCCAAGATGGTGAAGTGTACGTTTCTTCCGATAAGGGACAGATCACCATCACCCCAGAAATCTGGCGCGATACTAATAATCAAAGCAATTAACCCTAACTAATCAATCTCAAAAGCTTAGTCATTGATGAATGCACTGATCTTAGACACAAACATTTTGCTTGATATTTTTGTCTTTAACGATGAAAGAGCAAAAGGGCTTAAAGCTGCTTTAATCGAAAAGAGTATTCAGGCCTTTGCCAGCCAAAAAACTGTTGAAGAGTTCGCAGAGGTCATCTCCAGACCGCTCTTCTCTTTAAAAACGGATGCCCAAGAACAAATCCTGGGAGAGTGGAAAGCCTTAGCCACGCAAATCGATGACTCCACCCTAAGCACTGCGCCTTGGCTATGCCGCGATCCGGATGATCAAATCTTTTTAGATCTGGCCTATGCCCTCAAGCCCTGCACTCTTATTAGCAAAGATCGAGAAATTCTGAAAATTGCTAGTCGAGCGCGCAAAGAAGAAGTCACAATTACCCAGGACTACAACGCTTTTAGGTAATGGCGTTTAAATTCAACCCACTTTAAATTGAAGATGTTGCGCAGCTTGAGCAGCAATTTCAAAAGACCGTAAACGCGCTTGATGATCATGAATTTGACCAGTAATAATCAACTCATTAGCGCCTGTTAAATCCATCCAATGCTGCATTCCTTTTTGCACCGTTGCCTGATCTCCAACCACCGAGCATTGCAATGCATGACTCGCTGAGGCTTTTTCATGGGGATCACAAAAATCATCAATGTTCGCAATCGGAGGGGGTAATTGCCCACGAGTATTGCGGCGCATACGAATGACGTTTTGTTGCAAGGTAGTAAACAGATGTTGAGCCTGATCATCTGAATCAGCAGCAACTACATTCATGACAAACGCACAATAAGGCTTCTCTAATTGCGCCGAAGGCTTAAAAAGCGATTGATAAGTATGCATCGCCTCAAGTAGTTGTTCAGGAGCGAAATGCGATGCAAAGGCATATGGCAAGCCAAAATGGGCTGCCAGTTGTGCGCCGTACAAACTCGACCCCAAAATCCAAATGGGAACATGAGTATCTGCACCTGGAATAGCTTTAACTGACTGACCCTCCTGAATAGGGCCAAAATAATGCTGTAACTCTCTGACATCTTGCGGAAAGCGGTCATCACTACCGAGCAAATCGCGACGCAAGGCTCTGGCCGTCATTTGATCCGTGCCCGGTGCGCGCCCAATACCGAGCTCTATTCTGCCCGGATATAAAGAAGCTAAGGTGCCAAACTGCTCGGCAATCACCAATGGCGCATGGTTGGGCAACATAATCCCACCAGAACCTACACGAATTCGGGTAGTGCCTGCCGCTACATATCCAATGACTACCGCTGTTGCAGAACTGGCATTTCCAGTCATATTGTGGTGCTCAGCCAACCAATAACGGTTGTAACCCCATCGCTCAGCATGTTGAGCAACATCAAGCGTATTGTTCAGCGCATCAGTAGCAGTAAATCCCTGCGGGATGGGCGATATATCTAGAATAGAGTATGGAATGGAATTGGCCATCCGGTGATCATACCCAGAAAGCAATGTTTTCACATGAACAGACCTAAGATGGCAGCGGCAGATGAGGGGCTCTTTAAACCCGGTAGCACCTTAAAACATATCAAGACAGGCGGGCTATATAAAGTCGTTTTGCTAGCTAACATTGAGGCAAACCTAGAGCCCGCTTATGTATATGAATCTATGCAAACGCATGATTTTTGGATCAGACCCAAGCTCGAAATGGAAGATGGTCGCTTTACCCTTATTACTGAAAATATAGTGAAATAACCATGTCAGAAGAACGAATCACCAATTTAGAAATCAAACTCAGTTTTGCCGAAGACTTGATGGAGAAACTTAATGAAACAATCTACAAGCAACAGCAGCAGATTGAATTTCTTTATCGCGAACTGAAGTCCATTAAAGAGCAGGCCAGCAGTGGCGGCGGCTCGGGATCAGGAGATTTACGTGATGAGATACCTCCCCACTATTAAACCCTGGCAACTCAACACTTAACACTCTCTACAATACTGCTGATAATATTAATATCTACTTGTTAAAAGGAATCAAATCATGGGTAATTTAGTCCCGTTTCTCATTCAATGGGGTCTAACCTCTTTGTCACTCTGGGTGGCAAGCTATATCTTTAGCGGCCTACGCTTTGCAGATGGTGGCTCACTATTGATTGCGGCCTTGTTACTAGGCTTTGCCAACGCCATCGTCAAACCTTTGCTGATTCTATTTACCCTACCCCTCACAGTGCTCACCATGGGAATCTTCCTTTTAGTGATCAATGCATTAGTCTTAATGCTGGTTTCTGCATTGGTAAGCGGCTTTACTATTTCGAGCTTCTGGACCGCCTTCTTCGCAAGTATCTTTATTTCACTATTTAGCCTCTTTGTCAGTGGGCTTGTGTTTTAAGGGGTCTTGCTGATGATCTTACTTAGTTAGCACCCGGATAAATATCTGACCAAGGATGCAGCGCATCTCGACATGGCTGCTCCTTGCTTGTCAAAGACTTTGCATTTTCAGCAACAATCGTTGCGCCGCCAGTCAAAAAGCCCAAGCCAATAGAAAGGGCGCTATTGACGACGCCCGCCTGATTAATGCCTGTCTTAGGCTGCAATAAAGTCCCTTGCAATTTCACCAAGTTCGCCAAATCCAAGCCTGTTGTCAACCCAGATTTTTCACTGGGATAGATATTCAAATTGACCGCTTCAGTTGCCAGGTTAACGTTACCAGCAAGAACCACATTCAAACGATCCGTCTGCACCCCTACGCTATTGGCAATATTGACCTGGCCCTGGGTAATAGGGAGATAAGCAACGGCACACTCCAAGACGGTTTCCGTAGTCTTCTTGCGTAAGGGGTTAACTGCATCTAACAAGGTAATTACAAAATCACCGCCATTATTGAGCAAGTTAGAAGGCAAAGTTGCTTGCCCAATAGAGACTTGAACCTTGCCAGTAGACCTTGCGAGCAATTGATGCAAACTCATTCCCGAGCCCTTTAAATCAAAAGCCACTTTCATATCGCCACCACTCAACTTAGCGCCAGAATTTGCAATCGCTAAGACTTTCTCTAAGGTGAAATTACTCGCATAACCCTTGGCGAACAAGATAGGACTTGATCCTTGAAACTTGCTGAGATTGCCTTCTAGTTGAGCCTGTCCATTACCCATCTGAAAAGTCAGTTGGGTAATAGCAATTTCATCGCCTTTAAATTGCAAAACACCTTTAAGAGCTTTAAAAGGGGTGTAACCAGGGATATCCAGTTGATCAATATTTACGGTAAGACTACCTGTGGCTTGGGGTAATAATGAAAACGGTAAAGGATCATCGCTAAAAAAATACTTTGAATCACCTCTAGATTTTGCTGGAACGGCAGGTACCTGACCATTTGAACTTGCCAATACCGCGCCCCCAGCTAGAGGTTCCACATCAAAGGCTTTGGAATTTAAAACCAAATTCACTTTGGTTAAAGCATTGGGAGTTTTTTCCAGATCGCCTTTGAATTCAACGGTTTTACCGTTAAGACTCACCTCAAGATCTAGGTTGACATTTAGAGGTGATACGCCCCAGTCACTGACTATTTTAGGAATAGAGGTCATTTGACCTTTGACTATTAAGGTGCGCTTTAAGGAGCTAGCGTTTAAATCAACTTTTGTCTTACCATCGCCCTTAATTAAGGAAAGATGTGACACTTCATAAGTTTGCTTAGAGGCGTTAGCGCTCTGATAAGTTATCTTGGCATTATTGATAGTCAGATTCTCTAAAGAAATCATATTGCTGCTTGAGTCGCCTGGATTGGCGCTAAGATTGGCGCTAAGATCTGCATTTGATGATCCACCAGAAACTCCGGGGGCAGATTGCGTTGTTGGCGCAGTCAACACCCAATTACCATCACCTGCATTATTGGTTTGCAATGTCAAATTCACGCCATTGAGAACAATGCTGTCGACTTCAATCTTTTTGCTGAGCAATGGCAACCATCTGATGATCAATGCAATATTCTGGACATGCACCATCTCTGGATTTGAAGCCCAACTGGCATTGCTCAAACTCACCTGATCAGCAGATACGGCTAAATTGGGAAAAAAGCTTAACTTCATTGGTCCTGCGATCTTCAGATCGCGACCTGTTTGCCCTTTTATGGTTGAACTTAGTAATTGGGTCAGTTGTGCTGGATCCACATTGGCTGCCGCATACCAGATACCAGCCCCGGCCAAAGAAAACCCTGTTAACAGAACTAGTAGAAAGATCTTGATTTTTTTACTCATGTTCAAAAGATTCTAACTTCTAAAACAAGCCAGTAGACTAAAATCAGGCATTCCCCATCAAGCTCTGCTCAAACCTACTTGCCATGAACACCAATACCACCCTCCCCATCTGCCCTGCCTGTAAAGAGGATATGACATACCCAGATGGTGAAAATTACGTCTGCGCCCAATGTGGCCACGAATGGCCCATGGCTGGTTTAGCTGAAGAAGCTGAAGCGGGTCTCATCGTGAAGGATGCCAACGGCAATTTACTGGCAGATGGCGATACGGTGACTTTGGTTAAGGATCTGAAAGTTAAAGGATCTTCCACCACCCTTAAAGTGGGCACCAAGATTAAAGGTATTCGCCTGGTCTCGGGTGATCACGAGGTTGACTGTAAAACTGAAGCTGGAAATATGTTGCTAAAGGCTTGCTTTCTGAAGAAAGCCTAAAAAATCAACACTCTAAAATACGAAAGGCCTGATTTCTCAAGCCTTTCGGAGATAGGCGCTTAATAAAGCGCATCTATAGGGCTAATAAATTAAGCGCTAGCCTTTTTCAAAATGGCATACAGCTGATCTTTTAAAAGTAACTTTTCCTTCTTGAGAACTTCAATCTCTTCATGAGTACTTGGCTCAGTATGAGCTTCCATCCTCTGAATCTTTCCGTCCAAGTCATTGTGCTTGTCAAATAAATGGGAAAAGTGACGGTCAGAAGTTTTGAGTTTGCTAATTAATTCGCGATATTCTGGAAACATGGATTCTCTTTAGGTCTAAGTGTGAGTTACTAAGTGCTCAGTTTAGCAATATTCAGACATTTCAAACAAAGCGCCTTAATGTTTGCCATCAAAACGCCTTTGCCCCTTGATTTTTGAAGGATAAACCCCATATAGACTTCATCAAATCTTGATAAAAATTGCAGTAATATCAACTTGTGCTTAAAGCACATTAACTACCAAAAAGAAGGGTAATAAACCATGGCTACAAAGAAGTCACCAGCAAAGAAAAAAGTAGCTACTAAGGTGGTAAAAAAAGCCCCTGCAAAGAAAGTAGTTGCTAAAAAAGTTGCCGCCAAAAAAGTGGTAGCAAAAAAACCCGCAGTAAAGAAAGTAGCTGCAAAGAAAGTTGCTACAAAGAAAACGGCCGTTAAAAAGCCTGTTGCTAAAAAAGTAATCAAAAAAGTAGCGGCCAAAAAAGTTATTGCTAAGAAGCCTGCTGCAAAAAAACCCGTTGCCAAGAAAGTTGCCAAGAAGTCGGCTAAGAAATCAACTCCGAAAGCGCTAAAAGTTGATCATTACGGCTTGGAAGAAGACGATGAGTTTTACGGCCTGTACTTTGCTAAATCTACTAAAAAGGGTTTAGTAGAAGTGAAGCCTTGTACTTTCTCCCTCATGTATTGGTGGAAAGGCTTGCTTGGCTACCCTGACATGATTGAGATTTCTAAAAACAGTAACACTGCCATGTTGCAGTTTGAATCCACATTTGGTGGCGGAGATTCAGGCGAAACTGAACTAACCGAAAAAGATGTTTTAGATATTGATCACATCATTGAAGTCGATGAGGAAGAGATGTTGGTTTCTTTGTACTCTTATGTACCGATTTCTATTCCAGAAAATCTCATTGGCGCATTGGGCTTGGCGATCTTGAACATTAATCCAGAAACCCGCTATGGCAGCCTGGAAATTTGCTCAACAGAAAACAAAGAAGGTCAAACAGAACACTTCCTGCGTTACCGTGCAGCGACTTACTTGCGTGGAATCAAATCTGGCAAGGTGGAAGCTATTGAAAGCATGGTTACCAATGGATCGGAGTTCTTTGGTCTCGCCTTAGATGCAATGTGTGTAAATAAATCTATTAAGAAATGGTTGTTAAGCTAATTACCAACCAGGTTTAGTTACTACAGACATAGGTGTAGGCTATAGGAAAGCGGTCGTTGACCGTTTTTCGACTTTCGACAACTGTCGCGGTTCGCTTTCCTAACTTTTTACACTCTTGCACAGCCGCTGCTGTAGCCTCTTCATCCTTGGCAGATTTCGGAGCATGCACTCCCACAGTACCATCTGACTGACGGTAGACTCGAAAATCGCTCACAGGCGTTCCGCACGCTCCCAAAGCCATTCCCAAGCAGAGTGCGCCAGCCAATTTTAAGTATCGTTTGCTCATTTCTCTTTAAGTCCTTGTTTTCTTGCCTGTCTTCTTGCTCTTCTTCTTACTCTTCTATTTGATGAATTGTAGAGCGCGCTAATTCCATTGGGGCAATTAAGGGCTATCACAACCCCCATTGATCATCTATTTTAATATACAGGCGTCACTTTGTCCCGATATACATCAGATATAACCCCAAAAGCTTATTTCCAATCAAGCGTCTGGGCTATTCTCTGGCAATAGAACTATATGACTATAAATATGAATTTAGAGCGCGGCTTAGGCCAACGTCAAATGGAGATGATTGCCATTGGCGGCTGTATTGGCACCGGGCTTTTTATGGGTTCGGGCAAAACCATTTCTCTGGCTGGACCCGGAATTATTTTGGTCTATGGGGTAACGGGCTTTATCTTGTACTTCGTGATGCGGGCCATGGGTGAGCTGTTGGTGCATAACTTGCAATACAAATCCTTTGTCGATTTCTCTGAAGATATCTTAGGGCCTTCAGCTGGATTTTTTGTGGGCTGGTCTTATTGGTTTGCATGGATTTTTGCGGCAATCGCAGAAATTACCGCCATCACTGGATATGCCTCTTTTTGGTGGCCCAATCTGCCTCACTGGATTTCTGCACTCACAACCATTTTCCTTTTACTTGCACTGAACCTTTTAAGCGTCAAAGCGTTTGGTGAACTTGAGTTCTGGCTTTCCATTATCAAAGTAATCGCCATCATTGGACTGATTGCAATTGGTTTTTGGTTAAGCATTTCTGGATTTATCTCCCCTGAAGGAATCAAGGCCAATATCAGCAACCTTTGGTCTTACGGCGGCATCTTTCCAAATGGAGTACAGGGCTTAATGGCGGGACTGCAAACCACGATCTTCGCCTTTGCCGGTATGGAAATTATCGGAACCATGATGGCTGAAGCTAAAGACCCAAAGCGCATGCTTCCAGATGCTATCCGCAAGATTCCTTTGCGCATTATGATTTTTTATATCGGTACTGTCACAGTGTTAATGATGGTCACACCTTGGAAAGATATCTCTCCAGATAACAGCCCTTTTGTTGGAATGTTCTCCCTCGCAGGTCTAGTAGGCGCTGCCTCATTAGTCAATTTCGTGGTGATGAGTTCCGCAACCTCCTCTAGCAATAGCGGCATCTTCGCCACCTCCAGAATGCTTTATGGACTCGCAAAGCAACATCATGCACCCGCGATGTTTGGAAAGCTTTCTACACACCAAATTCCTACTGGTGGCATTTTTGTCGGTACAGCCCTCATTCTTTCCGTCTCGATGATTTTGACAACCATGGAATCCGTGATGGATGCTTTTGAATTAGTAGGAACGGTAGCGGCAATGATCTTTATCTTTATTTGGTCAATGATTCTCATTTCTTACATCACCTACTGCAGACGTCGTCCAGCAGCCCATCAAGAATCTGAATTTAAGATGCCCATGAGCAAAGTCATGCCCTATGTCGCATTGGGATTTTTTGTTTTTGTGACCTACACCCTATTTTTAAACCACGATACTCGAATTGCGCTATATGTCCTGCCGCTCTGGTTTATGGGATTAGGTTTGGCTTATTGGTTTAAGACAAGGAAAAGTCCAGTCCATCAAAGGCTCATGCAAGCCCATCATCAAAAAGTGCTAGAAGAAAAAATTAGCGCTAAAAAATTTAGATCAAAAAGCCTGTAGCTTGTTAATATTTGCAAGAAGGTCATGCAAATATTAGGGGGTGTTTAAATGAAAAGATTACTACTAGGCTTAAGCTTACTGATATCAGTGACTACTGCCCATGCCCAATGGGAACAGATTGGTGTTCAGGTGCAAGGGGCTAAAGCCTATATTGATAGCTCCACCATTGAAAAGACCGGGGATACATCAAAGGTATTGGTCATGCTTGATTTTAAAAAGCCAGAAACCCACAACACTAAAAAGCCCTACTCTTCAATAACTTATCTATGGGAATTTAATTGCGCTCAAAGTAAACGCAGGCCTTTGGCCATTAATCGATACTCAGGCAATAAAGCTAGTGGCACAGTCGTACAAAGTACCCCTGAAAATCCTGAGTGGCAATTTGTTTATCCTCATACCATTTACTCTGCCGCCCAAGAGATTGCCTGCGCAAAATAAGAGGATTTAGAGGGCGATCGCCTCACCAAATTGATTTGAAGTCTCATCGCCTTTAAGGCAATACCAATAAATCAGCAGTAAGTTCACTAGCGGGATGAGCCCAAGAAAGATCCACCAACCATTACGGTCAATATCGTGTAAGCGACGTACTGAGACGGCGGCATGGGGAAGCAGTAAGGCAAGCGTAGTTAAGGCATAAAGAGTGCCGCTTACCAATGAAGCTGCAGCAGCAATGAGCACAATAAAGAGCACAAACCACCAATACTCACTTCGACTGGCGCGACCCTTAAAGTCGGCATACTTGGAAAGACATACCCCAATAGATTGTGAAAACGTCATCACCAATATCCCTTAGTTAAAGATCAAATCATACCGATCTTTAAGCGTATATCTGGCTAAATTAGTAAGCTTTGCTTTGCTTTGCTTTGCTTTAATAAGCCACTTGTTGCCAGCCACTAGGGCAAGCTTGAGTTTGGGGATAGTACAAACCATTCTCAGGGCAATAAGCGGCAGTTCTTTGAGGTGCCCCATAGTAGTGTGGGTAGTAAACAGGCGCAGGACGGTAATAGATATTGGCACCAACCACTCCTACGGCTGCGCCAACCACAAATGGTGCCCAGGCACCACCGTGCCAACCACCATAGCCGCCACGCCAACCATGGGCATTAGCAGGTACGACTGCTCCAGCTAAAGATAATGCGGCAACTACTGAAATGAGAATTCTTTTCATACTCAACTCCTACATTAATAGGGATTTACTTCTCCCTGCCCTATTAACGCCAAGCCAAATTGGCAAGTTGACAGGAAAATCAAATCCTTTTTGCGACGCCTTAAAATACGTAAAACGATCAGGTGTAAGCTTTAGGCTATGAATATGACCCCTGAAAATTCAACCCTTGTCATTATTGATATGCAAGGCAGGCTGATGCCCGTCATTGAGGATCATGAAAATATTCTGAAACAGTGCCTGCGCATAGCCAATATCGCCACAATTCTGGGTATTCCCATTATTGGCACTGAACAAAGCCCTCAAAGCTTGGGAAATAACGCGGAAGAGCTCAAGGCACTTTGCCAAAAAACCGTCGTCAAAGATCATTTTGATGCCTGCATAGATGGCCTTATCGAGGCTCTACCAAAAGATCGCCCCCAGCTTATCTTGACCGGTTGTGAAACCCATATTTGCCTTATGCAAACAGCCCTGCATTTGCTTGCAGCTCACTATGACGTATCCATCCTGGTAGATGCCACAGGATCACGCGCTAGCCTGAATAAAGACTACGGATTGCAGAACTTAAGGGCGGCCGGGGCAAAGCTCCTGACTGTTGAAATGGTCGCTTATGAGTGGCTTAAATCCTCTAAACACCCCAAATTCAAAGAAGTTTTAGCCATCATTAAATAAGCGGCCATAAATAAGCAACTTCCAAGCGATCCCCCGAAACTGACTTCCTGAGCAGTTTCCTGGTGGGTAAGCGATAATTAAATCAGACTTTTTTGACCATTTCTATTCGGAGCTTTACACATGCCTGCTTACCGCTCAAAGACCTCAACTGCTGGCCGCAATATGGCGGGTGCTCGCTCCCTGTGGCGTGCCACTGGCATGAAAGATGAGGACTTTAGCAAACCCATTATTGCGGTTGTCAACTCGTTTACTCAATTTGTCCCAGGCCATGTCCACTTAAAGGATTTAGGTCAGCTAGTCGCTCGTGAAATTGAAGCTGCTGGTGGTGTCGCTAAAGAGTTCAATACCATCGCGGTTGATGATGGTATTGCCATGGGTCATGATGGAATGCTCTACTCACTACCTAGTCGCGATCTGATTGCCGACTCTGTTGAGTACATGGTCAATGCCCATTGCGCTGATGCCATGGTCTGCATCTCCAACTGTGACAAGATCACTCCTGGTATGTTGATGGCCGCTATGCGCGTCAATATCCCTGTCATTTTTGTTTCAGGTGGACCGATGGAGGCTGGCAAGGTACGCTTAGCGAACCCCGTGACCAAAACCATTGAAATCGTCAAAATGGATTTGATCGACGCTATGGTGATGGCTGGCGACAGCAAAGTAAGCGACGCGGATTTAGCTGAAGTAGAACGCTCTGCTTGCCCAACCTGTGGCTCTTGCTCTGGCATGTTTACGGCCAATTCTATGAATTGCTTAACCGAAGCTTTGGGACTCTCTTTGCCTGGTAACGGCACCGTGCTGGCGACCCACGCCGATCGTGAGAAATTATTTAAAAAGGCTGGTCATGTCATTGTTGATTTGTGCAAGCGTTACTACGAACAAGATGATGCCGCAGTCTTGCCTCGCTCGATTGGTGTAAAAGCTTTTGAAAACGCGATCGCTTTGGATATCGCGATGGGCGGCTCTACCAATACCATTTTGCATATTTTGGCAATTGCTCAAGAAGCGCAAATCCAATTTACATTGGATGATATTGATCGCATCTCTAAGATTGTTCCGCAGTTATGCAAAGTCGCTCCCAATACCAATAAATATCACATTGAAGATGTGCACCGCGCAGGCGGCATTATGGCCATCCTGGGTGAGCTCGATCGCGCAGGCCTTTTGCATACCGACGTTCCAACCATCTTAGGTAAAACCTTGAAGTCGGTTCTGGATGAATGGGATATTGCGCGCAATCCAAGTGATGAAGTCAAAACTTTCTACATGGCTGGCCCTGCAGGTATTCCGACACAAGTTGCCTTTAGTCAAAACACGCGTTGGCCTAGTTTAGACATTGATCGCGCTGAAGGTTGTATCCACTCTATTGATCATGCCTTTAGCAAAGAAGGTGGTCTTGCAGTGTTACGCGGCAATATTGCGCTAGATGGCTGTGTTGTTAAAACTGCAGGCGTGGATGACAGTTTGTTGGTGTTTGAAGGTCCAGCCCACGTGGTTGAATCTCAAGATGAAGCTGTTGAACATATTCTCAATGACAAGGTCAAAGCTGGCGATATTGTTGTTGTTCGCTATGAAGGTCCTAAGGGTGGTCCTGGTATGCAAGAAATGCTCTACCCGACCAGCTACATCAAATCTAAAGGCTTGGGCAAAGCTTGCGCCCTACTCACCGATGGCCGTTTCTCAGGTGGCACCTCAGGCTTATCTCTGGGGCATTGCTCTCCCGAGGCAGCAGCTGGTGGGGCAATTGGCTTAGTCCGAAATGGCGACCGTATTCGTATTGATATTCCAAATCGCAGCATCAATGTGTTGGTGAGTGATGATGAGCTAGCTACACGTCGCATTGAGCAGGACAAGCTTGGCTGGAAGCCTACATTGCCACGTCCACGCAAAGTGTCTGCTGCTCTAAAGGCATATGCGATGCTAGCTACCTCAGCAGATAAAGGTGCGGTTCGCGATTTATCGCTTCTTGGCTAATTTTTTAAAAACTGAGCTTTTAGAAGCATCGCTTTAAGAACTTGGGGATCTAGGGTGGCGGGAAAAGTGATCAACGAAAAAGAGATCAATTTAATGCCACCCCCCATGCCACCCCCTACAATAGGTCTATGTTGATACAAATCGCCAATCTCCTTCTTCAGGTATTTGCCAGCGTTATCACTGGTGCCTGCCTTTTGCGTTGCTACTTGCAATGGTTAGCTTTTAATCTTGGAGCCGGTCAAAGCCAGTCTATTGGAGCTTTTATTCTCCCTCTAACGAATTGGATCGTCATTCCCTTTCGTCGCATCATTCCTAGTGTTGGGCGATTTGATACCGCAAGCTTTTTGGCAGCCTATGTCATCACTTTAGGGAAGTCCATCGTACTAACTTTGCTGGTGGGGGCAGATATCTCCATTTTGCCGCACGTGGTTTTCGCATTCATTGACCTTCTCGATCTAGCACTCTCCGGCCTAGTTGGACTGGTCTTTGCTAGCGTGATTCTTTCTTGGGTTAGCGCGGGCTCTCAAATACAGTATTTGGTATTTCTTTTGGTCGATCCATTGCTAAGACCGATTCGAAGAGTGATTCCGAATATGGGGGCCTTAGACTTATCGCCTTTGGTTCTATTGCTCGGACTGCAAGTCCTTCAGATCGTTTTAAACAACCTGAAATAAATCTGCCGTGAAGGCAGGTTTACAGCTTCCAGAAGACGGGGGCTAAGCCCAGTATTGCCAATAGCAACATAAAAATGCTGCTCTGCACTCTCGATTTTTCAGACGAGAGAAAGTATGCATAAATCCCCTTCATCAAATTATTACTAGCAGCAGCAATCAGAATCGCATTTGCCGCGATACCCAAAGATCCAACGCTAGGAGCGCTCTGCGTCAAGCTCATTACAAAGGGATCAATATCAGCAAGTCCCATGATGCCCGCCAACGTATACAAGCCTCTATCGCCAAAATACTCCACTGCATATTGCGTCGCCACCAACATAGCGACAAATAAAGATCCAAACAAAAATGCCGTGCTGAACTCCAGCGGGTTTTTGACTTCTGCCACATCTGCTAGAGGTACCTTAGCCTGATCATCGCCTCTTGACCATGCATACCCAAACAGAATGGCTATGCAAGATAAGCATAGGAAAGAAGGTCCTAACTGCTTCATTAAGTCTTGATTGAATAATGCAAGCAAGATAGCTAAGCGTAGGTACATGATTCCGGAGGCCATAATAATACCGCCGGTAAATAAGCGGGGCCGATCCTGGGTTTTGGATCTTCTGGCCAAGACTACGGTAGTGACGGTCGAAGAATAAATCCCACCCAAAATGGCAGCCCATAAGATGCCAGCGGTTTTTTTGCCTAACTTTTGCAACACATAACTTGCATAAGACACGCCACTAACCGCTACGACTACTAACCAAATTTTTAATGGGTTAATTTGAAATTGCGTCAGGGGCTCATTTGGTAACAGAGGCAATATCACAGCCGATAACAACAAAAACTTTGTGAAAGCCAAAATATCATCTGACTCGATCTTTTTAGCCAAACCTTCCAGAAAGTTTTTAAGACTTAGCAGAAGCATGGTTGCTACTACCAAAGTCGTCGCAACCCACAGTAAATTATGCTGAACAAGACCGCCAATTAAATAGGTGGTCAGAGCCGACATTTCAGAAGTTACGCCAGCATAGCCAGACTCTTTAAGCTTATGCCAATAGGCTAGTAGCAAGAAAAGGGCTACCACTGCAAAACCTACTAAAAACGCAATGAGCGTTGAGTCAGACAACACTGACATCGAATAGCCAATCATCCCAATCAGTGGGTAGGTTCGAACACCTCCGAATGCAAAGTGATCATCGCTAGATTTGCGCTCCTCTCTTTCTAAGCCAATGAGAAAAGATAAGAAAAGGACAAATAAGATTTGCGATCCTTCTTTTGGCAGCCAACTAAATAATTCCATTTAAACTCTTTTTGAAATATAGTAAAAGTACTACCTATCTGAGTGTACTGCGAGGAATGACAATGAGTCGAGAAACCAACCTGAGATCCCTCGTCAAGGCCATTACCTACCGATTCATCATTATCATTTTAGATTTTTCAGTCATCTATTTACTGACGGGGAAATTCTCGATTGCAATCGGTTTTATGCTTATTAGCAACTTCTATACATCAGTCGCCTATTTTTTACATGAGCGCCTCTGGAACAAAATCAAATGGAAATTAGAGTCAAATTAAAGCCCTAAGACTCTTTCCCCCGAATTAATAAAACAGGTTTGGTGGCAACTCGCACAATAGATTCAGCAACGCTACCCAAAAGAAAATGACTAAACCCTCTGCGCCCATGGGTACCGACGACGATCAGATCTGCAGGCCAATTTTTGGCCTCTTTGGCAATAGCTTGAGCAATACGCTCTCCCGAGACTTCAGTTTCAACAATCTTCGTCTCCGAACGAACTCCTACTGCATCAAGTTTTTTCTTAGCCTGGGCTAGAACCCCTGCTGCCTCCTCACGTATTGAGGCAATTACCTCTTGCAAGGAGATAAATTCCAACTGAGGGGCAAAAGAATAGGCATCGATCACATAAACACCTCGCACTACTGAACCACCCTCTTTAGCTAAAGTGATTGCCTCATCAAGCGCAAGATTTGCAGTATCACTACCATCCAAGGCAACCAATATCTGTTTAAACATGGTCTTTATTCCTCAAAAAAGAACTTCTTTATGTCTTCATACTACTACTCAAAAGACCCTCTATTCAAGAGAGTGCGTAGCAATAAAGATCTAAAGCCCCTTCATAAAGCCTAAAATACGAAAAAGACTGGAAAGACCCGCTACCTATCAAGATGGCTAAAAAAATTCATCCCGATGTGATCAAGCTAGGCATAGTCAGTTTTTTGACAGACCTGAGCTCGGAAATGATTTTTTCAGTCTTTGCGATTTTCTTCACAGGAATAGCCGGAGCCTCTGCTGCGCTACTGGGTCTAGTTGAAGGTTTGGCAGATTTAGCATCTGCATCACTCAATTATTTTTCCGGCTGGATCTCTGATAAAACTGGTAAACGCAAAATATTTGCCATGGCTGGTTATGGATTTTCCACTTTAGCCAAATTCATATTGGTCATCTCCACCTCAGTTCTCAGCTTAAGCATTTTTAGAGTGATTGAAAGACTCGGAAAAAGCTTTCGAGGTGCGCCTCGAGACGCATGGCTAGCCGATCTTACTCATCACCAAAACAGAGGCTATTCGTTTGGCATTCATAAAGCGCTAGATAAATCTGGAGCTATCTTGGGGCCACTAGTCGCTTATGGGCTGATTTCCTGGCTTGGAAATAACCCTCAATCATTCAAAATTCTTTTTGTCGTAGCCCTTATTCCAGCGCTATTGAGCGTGCTCGTTTTAACAAAGATTAAGGATCAGCCATGCGTAAGGAGTGAGAGAATCAGCGTGGTTGCAGCATGGTCAAAGCTAAGTGATCAATATAAGCAATACCTGCTGATATCAACTATCTTCTCATTGGCATACTTTAGTTTTAGCTTTTTGCTTTTAAAGGCTTATGCCCTGGGTTTTTCTTTAAAAGATGTCATTTTGCTATATGCCACTTTTAACATTTCTTGTGCGCTCTGCTCGCCCGGCATCGGCAAACTCAGTGACTATATTGGCCGGCAGCACATCATTATGCTTAGCTATGCGATATACATAGCCATCTGTTTGGGATTTATTTTTGCAAATACCCAGTGGCACATTGTTTGTCTATTTGTTTTATTTGGCATCTTTTATGCAATTGATGAAGCGCAAAACAAGGCTTTTGTTGCAGATCTAGAAACCAAGAGGAGAGGTTCAGCGATGGGGCTCTACAGTTTCTGTACAGGAGTAGCTTATTTACCAGCCTCCGTTATTGCTGGGTCTTTGTGGCTGATTAACCCAAACTACGCATTCATTTTTTCAGGGATTTTTGCTTTCATTGCCCTGATCCTACTCAAGCACTTTAATCAAATCTGGCGGCTTAAGAATGAACCACAATGACGCCAGACTGAATGCCATCTTCCAGGTCACTCAGAGTCATATATGCCAATTGATTATTCGGCATTTCAAGTTGTAAGTGTCCCGATAGGTGTGTCATCACCATATACTCACCAGGATCAATTTGCGTCAAAGATTCGTCAATTCCATCTGATAGATTTGCTCTACCACTGCAAGCTTGTGTGACACGAATTTTCATATGAGCCTTAGGGAGTGATTGATTATTAGGGCGTAAGGTGTAGGGACCAAGAGTTATCGGAAAATAAAGATTTACGATTACAGGGCTTACATAGATATTAGAACTTTTCTTCTAAATCGACTATTGCCAAGGAATTTTATCCGCTAAAAATGTCGGAAAAATGACAAAACCCGCCGCAGCGGGTTTTGATAGGAGACTCATCCACTAAATATTAAGTAGAGTTAACTTCCTTTTTGGGTTTTCACTATTTCCGCCCAACGACTTCTTGCATAGTGAATGCGCATAGCTCTTTCTTGGTTAGCCACGCCAATGGTGATTCTTTTATCCAGTAAATCAGTATAGACAGCGTCTATTTTTGCATAAAAGTTTGTATAAACCTCAACCAATGCTGGCGATGGAAGCTCATTGGAAATTGAACGGCACTTCAGAGTGGATTCCTTGAATCTCTTAAGAACGACCGCCTGATCTGCCGTAATCTTATTGCTTGAATCATTAAGTTCTTTAGCATTAGGATTATTTTGAGTGAGTACCAAGATGTGCTCGTTGACATACTTTGCATCATCCGAGTGATTAACCTCACTAACGCAGCTGGCAATTTTCTTTTGAATTGCGTCAATCTGAGATTGCAAAGTAGCACTTGGTTTTGCCGATTCCTTTGTCGATGCTGCTGTCGCCTGCGGTACTTCGCTTGCAGACTGAGTCAATGAAGCGTTATTGGTAGCGCAACCCGATAAAGCAATGGCAAGGATAAAGGTGCCACGATAGATATTTTTCATATAAACCTCAAAAAAAGAGAGTAAGTTGATTGTAGGAAAAAGCCTCTCCAAGAGGGTTGCTCAGGGAGAGGTAAAGGACAATTAACGGTAAACAATGTCAGCGCGGCGATTCTCTGTAAAAGCAGCCTCTGTTTGCGCTGGATTCTCAGGCTTCTCTTTGCCAAAACTGACTGCCTCTAGCTGGGATTCGCTCACACCTTGAGCCAGCAAAGCGCTTCTTACTGCTTCGGAGCGCTTTTGACCTAAAGCTAAGTTGTATTCAGCAGTTCCACGATCATCAGTATTGCCTTGAATGATGATGGAAGCTCTCTGCTTTTCAAATGACTTCAGATAAGAAGCATGCGCCGAAATAAGGGATGCGTACTTTGGGTCAATAGAATAACTATCAAAATCAAAGTAGATAGAGCGCTTTCCATACACGCTAGATTTTGGATCACTAATCGGGTCGTAAGACATTGAGCCCTTGGCGTTCACTGTTGCAACACCATTGGAATCATCCAATTTCACCCCACTACTGCATGCGGATACCAATAAAACAAGAAAAGCCAAAGGCAATAGTTTTTGAAACTTCAACATAGCGGTAATTCCCAATAGAGGCTAAAACATTAGCCAAGCTGACAGAGGGGTTGGCTTGATATAGCCAATCCCAGCCTAAATAAAGTTAGGCGGTCACTTTAGGGGGTTTGAAAGCGGAATCTGGGAAATTCTGGGTATACAGAACGTCGGCCATAGGGCGCAAGGTTATTAATTGCGCCGACTGAAATGGAGCTGAAACTTCCACATTGCTGATATTAGCCGTGATGTGACTCATCAGAAATAAAGCATGGGATTGCTGCTTATCATCGGCCGACTCTTTGCCAAAGTGATTCCCCTGGGCCGTCGCTTCTGTAGCGCAGGTATTTTGCATGTGCACGCGTTCAATTGCGGCATCGATAAAAATACCAGAGGCCGCTACCTTGAAAGATATCAAGAAGAGACAAAGAAGGATGGCAAGGGATCGACTACCGGAACGCATAGATCGAATTTTATACCGAAATTCCCCGAATTCGCCGCTGATCTCAATAACCCTTTTACCTTTAGGTGGTCAAATACTAAATCAGGCGATACCAGTCGGAGATAACTTTCCAAGCGTCCTGGGCAGTTTCTGCAAATTGGAATAAATTGAGATCTGACTCCTCAACATAACCCTCTTCAACCAAAAATGGGAAATTGAGCGCTTTTTCCCAAAACTTACGGTCAACTAAAACCACTGGCAAAGGATTGATCTTTTTAGTCTGAATCAAAGTCAGAATTTCAAATAACTCGTCAAAAGAACCAAAGCCGCCTGGATAAACCACAATTGCCCGAGCTCGAATCATAAAATGCATTTTTCGAATTGCGAAATAGTGAAATCTAAAACACAGTTCAGGGGTGATATAGGGATTGGGTGCCTGTTCGTGTGGCAAGCTGATATTTAAACCAATAGTTAAATCCCCCTCTTCAGCAGCGCCACGTGTAGCCGCCTCCATAATGCCAGGGCCACCACCAGTACAGATTCGTAGCTTATGTTCGTTAATCCCCTGCTTCAGGTTGTAGGTTGCCACTAATGCACCAAACTTTCGAGCAGACTCATAACGAAGAGAGTCTTCAACAGCTTTTTTTGCTAATTTAATCTCTTCTGGCGTCTTTGCCTCTTTAAGCTGCTTTTCACTCTCCTGGGCAGACTTACAGCGTGCAGAGCCAAAAACAACAATGGTGTGTCTAATGCTGTGGTCCTTGAGTACCAGCTCTGGCTTGAGCAATTCCAACTGAAAGCGAACGCCAATAGTCTCTGGCCTTGATAGGAATTCTCTATCGTTAAAGGCAAACTTATAAGAGTCACTCAGCTCAGCATGTGTCAGCTGACCTTGAGGTCTTCGGATAAATGCCGATATCGGGTCGGAGTTATCAACAGGGATATTGGGGGACATACGCAACCTTAAAAATGACCTTAACTCTTTGATATTTAATCCAATTATCGACTTATGTCTATCACTTTATTAAAAAGTCCCCCTTAGATCAACGCCGCATCTAAACATTTAATTCCAAGCATTAACAGCAGGCCCGATAAATAACCATCAACGGATAACAAGCTTTTTGCCCCATTTATTGAGGATTCATTATTTAATGCTCTAATTCCAAGTCCATGATGAAAATTAGTTCCAAAGCCATTCATTCAATAGCCATTTTTGAGGGCGTCAAAGGGATTGCCGCCATCATTGCTAGTCTTGGCTTGCTTAGTCTGGTTCATCACGATATTCAACATCTTGCCTATGCACTGATCGGGCACTTTCATCTTGATCCGCAAGCCGAGCTTCCCAAATCATTTTTAACGGCTGTAGAGTGGCTTGCTGATGGGCATATCACTACCGTACTCATGCTGGCATGGGCTTATGGCACCCTAAGAATCGTTGAAGGTTATGGACTTTGGCGTGACCGTGTCTGGGCCGAGTGGCTTGCTGCCCTATCTGGCATTATTTACTTACCCCTGGAGATAGAGCACCTTATCTCTCATGTCAGTGGCATAAATTTTGGAGTGCTTTTGGCTAACGTGGTGGTGATTACCTATATGGCGATCCGACTCTGGCAGCGACGGGGTCGCGCGTAATCTTTTAACGCTGAAATTCTTTTCAACAGAGTGGGTGGTTTAAGCCCCCTACCCTCAGGAATGGCTTTGTTGGTGTTGGTGCTGGCGCTGCTACTGGTACTGACATCTCACAGATACTTTCTGAACTTAATCCATCAGCCCTAGTAAAGCAGATCTAAAAAAGCGCTGGCAGATATTTTTTTGAAGGAAATTGTTCTGTTTTTCTTTATCGCTGTTGCTTCTCATGCTGACCCATATTGAAAAAATAACCCTTAAATACTCCATGACAATTAGGGGAAAATGAATCTACATCTACCCCTAACTGATTACCAAGAGCTTACTGTAAAGAGTTGTAAGTCAACAAAGCATTAAGCGTGGCATACGATGCAGAATTGCTTCCTGCTGCTGGCAATACCAAGGTATTTAAAGTTGTTACGGCTACGCCTCCAGCCACGTCCATTGCTAATGCTTGAGCTTGGATAGCGGTCAAAGCAGTAGCTGCACCAGTCAAGTTGGTCATCTTATCGCTCAGAGTTGTCGCAGTATTAAAGTTAGTAGCTAAGGTATTAAAGGAGCTATCAGGCGTGTAAGTCGCGCCATTTACTATCCGTGCTGTGCCGTCAATCGCTGACAGTAGACGATCAACGCCAGATGTACCAGTCATGATGGCAGTAATAGCGTATGAACCACCAGCATCACGAAAGGCGAGAGCTTTTGCATCGTAATCCGCTGCATCCGTTTGAACCCAAGCATTTGCGGACGATACCGAAGTTGAAAAATTATTTACCCAGGTAATTTTTCCTGTAGCACTGCTATAGACCGGAGAATTTATAGCCGAGGTATCGATGTTTTTTATATCGATTGATAAAGTTAAATTCAAGGCCGCTTGATCTAGTAAAGCGGTTGCTGCTGAATCATTTAGGGCAAAGGCAGTTCCTACTGCTTTAAAGGCATTAACCACCCCAAGCAAGTTGGTTAATGCTGGCGCAACAGCTACTGAAGCTGGCGCTACAAAGGTAAATGCAGTGGGTGGAGCTGCAAAGACAGTAGCTGAGATTACTAATAGCGATACGGTTAATATTTTTTTCATTTTAATTCTTATTAGTTCATTAATTATTTAAGACTTCTCTTGGATCATGGGCTGTTTTGGCCTTACCGTTTGAGCTCGTTTGTGGAATTTCTATTGCTTTCTCCGGAATACCCGGAGAGGTCTGTACTCGCCTAGCCATGATGCGCACTTCTCTATTGGCTTTACTCAGTTTTTCATCAAGATCAGAGGTGGATTCACCCATTTCTTTTGCATCATCAAACTCTGCCTGCAAATTAGCCAATCGGTCTCTTGCTACCTGCAGATAGACCGTTGGGCTTGATGTTCTGATGGCTTTTTCGATATCTTTGTTTTGTAGCATCATGACTACCGCTGCATTGCTAAAACCTAAGGCAGCCATACGCTGACTATTTTTTAACAAGACGCAGTTGTCATCTACATAGGTACTACCGCCAGCAAGGCCTAATCCTAGGATAGATCCTGATACCGATACGGAACCAAGACAGACATCACTACCTGCCGCCGTTAAACCCGGGGCATACATCGTTGGTACAGAATAAACCTTAGCGGTGGTTGTTCCAGGGTTGCTTGTATTGACATTCCCATATCCACCAGTGACATTAGTAGAGTTCTGCTGAGTACCAATATTGCTACCTAATAAATTGGATTGACCGCCACCAACTGAAGTATTAGCGGCTCCAGATCCAGAAGAGTTGACATCATTAGACGTCTGGCCAAATGCAGAAGTAATGAATAGTGCTGATAAAAACACGATAAGTAAACGAATGAATATCTCCAATTTTTGAGCGCAAGTTGCACCCGTAGGGTGGCCATAAGCTGGTCACTTTTAACTACATCAATAAATAAGGATGACTGCGACAGCAACCTATAAACAATAGGTAAATGAAAAAGTTCATGTATTGCTGTTGCTAAGAAATCTGGATGAAGCCCACGAAGAATCTCTTACCAATGAAACCATCATTAGCAGTAGTTATTTGGAAAACTTGTTCTGGGGTGTGTGTAACCTACTCTAATTCGCTAGAGAGGACGACCGTTACGTAGGATTGAAGAAATCGAGTGCTGTAACAGTTATCAGCCTTGATCTCCCCGCATTGTGCTCCTTAAACCCAGAAATGAATAGAATTAATTTAGTAAGGTTTATAAAGTGCTATTCAATGCCTTAATGAAGGTTTTTACATCACTGAGTCAAGTTATGCCTCAATCTTTTCCTATAGACTTATTGCCATATGAATCATTTAATGAATCGCTGCCCTTGGTGTGAAGGTTTTGATCTGTATCGAAAATATCACGATACAGAATGGGGCGTGCCAATGCATGATGATCTAGCCTTATTTGAGCTTCTGATACTAGAGGGTGCGCAAGCTGGTCTTTCATGGTCAACGGTTCTTAAAAAACGTGAAACCTATAGATTGGCCTTTGACCAATTTAATCCAGAAGTAATTGCTAAATATGACACCAAAAAAGTTACTGAACTTTTAGCCAATCCTGGAATTATTCGTAATCGCTTAAAGGTTGCCGCCACTATCGCTAACGCTAAAGCCTATCTAGCATTGCAAATGGACGGCATATCCTTTAACCAATTTCTTTGGAGCTTTGTTCAACATCAACCCATACAAAATCAGCGCTACTCATTAAGTGAAGTTCCAGTAAAAACCCCTGAATCGGAGGCAATGAGCAAGGCCCTACTAAAGGCGGGTTTTAAATTTGTAGGTCCGACAATTTGCTATGCATTGATGCAAGCTAGCGGAATGGTAAATGACCACCTAGTTAGCTGCTACCGACATGATGAAGTAAGACATTCCGAACAAAGACACATTAAAACGAAATTAATATGAATAACGCCCATTGCAAGATTGACTAGAGTTCTGTTTGCGCTAACATTTTTCGCTTGAATTCATCAAAAGCATACAATCTTCGATTAGATTAGACCCACCAAAACCACTTCAACATCATCTCAATCCCATGAATCTTCCAGCACATCAACTAACAATGACCGTCTTAATGACGCCAGATAAGACTAACTTTTTCGGGAATGTTCATGGTGGCGATGTTTTAAAGTTACTTGATCAAGTTGCCTACGCTTGTGCCAGTCGTTATGCAGGTCATCATGTAGTTACCCTAAGCGTTGACCAGGTCACCTTTAAGCAACCTATTCATGTAGGGGAGCTTCTGACATTTTTGGCATCTGTAAATTACACAGGAACTTCATCGATTGAAGTGGGGATAAAAGTTATTTCAGAAAATATTCTGTCAAAGGCAGTAAGACATGTAAATAGCTGCTTCTTGACCATGGTTGCAATGGACGCAGACCGTAAATCTACTGCTGTACCAAAATTTAATCCCGTGACTCCTGATGAGATCAGAAGATATGAAGCGGCAATTCTCAGAAGAGAGATGAGAAAAGAATTAGAGGAAAGATTTCATAAAGTTCGTCAATCAAAAACTTAAAGTGCAAAGAATGACTACAGAGTAAATCCCATTTGCTTCTTGTGGTTTTTTAATAAGAGGGAAAAAGGAATTTTTATAACTGGTAATTATTTTGGTCTATCTATTTTGAATAATTGCTCTTTTCCAATAGAAAAATAATCCCCGGCTCCGCCACCTCTTAGCACATGACCTACTTCAGCAGTTTGATAGATGCCATCTTTCAAACAAGCCTGGTCAATGTGAATCTGAATAACCTCCCCCAAAACCAACCAACTTTTAACCTTGGCCCCAGAAATGCTTTTGAGCTGAATGATTTCAGTGCATTTACATTCAAAAGCTACTTTTGCTTCTAGCACCCTATACGGATTAACCAAGGTAGACTTTGCCCGAGAAAGACCGGCTACTTCAAACTCACTAACTTCTGGTGGGCATGCTACACAGGATTGGTTCATTGCCCCTACCAAATCTTTAGTAACCAAATTCCAAACGAATTGACCCGTGTCTTCTATATTTTTTACTGTGTCCTTGTACCCGATACTCGAAAAACCAATAATTGGAGGCACGTAATTAAAGGCATTAAAAAAACTATAAGGAGCTAGGTTATCGACGCCCGAACTACTTTGAGTAGAAATCCAGCCAATAGGGCGAGGTCCAACGATTGAATTAAATGGGTCATGGGGCAATCCATGGCCATTGGAAGGATGATACGAATAGTATTTACTCAAGATTTAACTTTATGATCAATGTTCAATCAGCCACTAATAGAAGGTGTAATTAGAAAGCTATGGCTCTTATTTTGCATGTTTAATTTTATAGCTTTTGATATTTACTTTTAGTTTTAATGTAAAGGTAAGGGCAATAGCAAAATCAAGAAAAGCGTTAAATGGCTTTTATATGATTTCTTTGATGGACATCTTCAATTGATCAAGAACTGATATTTCAAAAGAGATGACTAAGGAGTAAGCTTAAAAGCTAATTTAAATAATCTTAAACTTTTTCATTGAAAAATTAAGCTCATACCCATAAATGAACCCTACCCCCCTACCTGCAGACTTTGACTACGAAAGTACTATTCCCCTTTGGAAGGTCAACCTCCAGTCCAACGAGATCATTCGTGAATTTATTTTCGAAGACTTTAAGAGGGCATTTCAATTTATGACCGAATCAGCCTCATATGCTGAAGAAATAAACCATCATCCAGATTGGTCAAATTCGTGGAATAAAGTTATGGTTCGATTGACAACTCACTCTAGCTCTGGGCTGACGAATTTAGACATTAAACTTGCTCAAAAAATGGATGGACTAGCTCTCACTATTGCCTAGCTTGCCATTAAAACCTATTTGCGCGCGCCCTTCAAAAAAATGCCGAAATGGTGGATATCACCAAGCAGCGGGTGGATCAAATTCAAGTAAAGGCTTTCAAGATAAGGAAGACAATGAAATATGAAGACTCTCTTGAACGGTTTAAAGACTCTCAAGACAATTGTTATGGCCAAGTAACCAAAGAACTATCCCAAGGTAGAAAAACAACTCACTGGATCTGGTACATCTTTCCTCAGGTCTACGGCCTAGGATTGAGCAACTACTCTAAGTATTTTGGAATACATGGTTTATCAGAAGCCAAGGCTTATTGGAACCACCCAATTCTTAGGGCACGCTATGAGGAATGTCTGAACTTAGTTCTTGATGCGAAGAAGAGTCCCGAAGATATATTGGGTGATGTAGATGCTAAAAAATTGCAATCTTCAATCACCCTATTTTTAAAGGTTGATCCAGATTCAGAGCTACTTCATCTGGCCCTTAGGTATTTATATTCTGATGAGGTGGATAGCAGAACTATTGCGCTTTTAGAAACTAGGGCTCAATAATGTTGGGGCACCTCCCAAAAAACATAAAGCATCTTATTTTAGGTCTACATTTAATACCCTCAGACCTTCATTGATTATTTCCTATGTAGTGCGCTCAAAATGTGGCACATCTACAAATCCCTTGAAATTGCCTCCCCACCGGTTTTTGGGATTCAGATCTTCCCAGTACTCACCTACCGTACGAATCAACTCTTTATCCCAAATGAGCTTTCCTTGCCAGAAGAAATTCAGGTCTATGGCGCAGCGTCTTAGGTGGTTGCTGTTCATCGTCTTTGATCTGCCGCTCTTGAAATAGATCTGCTGTTGTTCTGGTGATCTCCAGAGCTCTCCTCCAGTAATCACCCAACCTTGTGCATTTGCAAATTGAATTAAGCGACTGACATCCATTAAGAATGCGGCCTGCTCTGCCACGAGACTGCTTACCTGAATGCTCATGGTGTTTGCTCTTTTTGAGGCTTACCATTCATACGCATTTCAAAGATTTTCTCTACTGATCTGCCTCCAAAATAGGCGAGCATGACTAACTGGCCCCACTCTCCTAATAGCCTGACATAGGCTTCATTGATATCGATCCCCATGGCCGATAGCAATGCAAAGAGTAAATAGGCCGTCAGAATATAAACAAGTGTTCCAGGCCGAATGTTCTTAGATAACCTGGAATCACTACCCATATCTGATTGCCAGCGCGCGGTGGTGCTTTCTTGTGAAGCGCGATGCATTTGGGAAAGCAGCCTGGATTCTTCTATTTCGAGTTCTTTTTGTTTGAGCGTGTATTGCAATAGAAGCTGCTCTTGCTCAATCTCTAGCTGTTTGAGCTTGATGAGATCTTCACGACTGGGGTTTTCCGGAATACGCACCCCAATCTTGCCCTCGATAAACTCTTTACCTTTGGCTTGTACGGCGCCCGCCAGGAGGCCAAGGCCATTGACGGCTAAGGTTTGCACTAGAGAAGTAATGATTGGAAGCATATTTTGATCATTTGATTTGATATTTGTATTAAGAAGTTCACCGCCCTACACGCTGTGCCTGGCTTGATACAGTTGGCAGCGGGCGCAGTGACATGCGCCCACACGCCTTCATGACTTCAAGAACCACAGCCGCAGTCAAACATTGGCGCTAGCAAGCAGTCATTTCTACCGTTAGCGCTTCTTACCTCCTTTAGACTCCACCTTGATCTTTATCCCTGCTTCTGCCTCTGTTCCCGCTTTTGCTCCTGCTACTGCTACCGCTTCTACCTTTATTTCAGGAGTCATGTCGATGGACACAGGTTGTAGCTGAACTTTATCCACCATCAATCCTTGGACGATCTCCATGAGGCGATCTCCATCATCTTCACCAAAGACCTTAGCCACTACTTCATGGCCGTACTTTGCACAGAGGCGGTCGTACTCGTGTTCTGGAGTGATGGTGGTTTTATTGATCTTCTCAAAGACGGTGACGTTCTCACGCCCAAAGAGGTTTCTCAAGATGTTGGTCTCATATGGCGGTACATGCACATGAATAGTCGTGAAGGCATCTCTGCGCACTACTGCTTCAACTTCTTTGATCTGAAAGTCGCTCTGAATGAGCGCATTGTTGTTAATGTTGTTATTGGTGTTGTTATTGGTGTTGTTAGCGTTATTCATTCCCCTCTCTCCTTATTGAATAGCCAATACCGCATGGGCATTGGCACGTGAGATAGATAAGGCGCAGCGTAAGTTCACCATGGCGTACATGGCCAAGGTATCGTGCGGTCGGATTGGGGCAACGATATCTAGATCATCATCGCGAAGTTTCATAAATCGGGTGTTGAGGAAGTAGCAGCGCTTGCTCCATTCCACAGTGCGATTGGCCATCGCATCTAACTCATCAAACTGAGGATCCCAGATGATTTCGACGCCTTTAAAGGCTAGGCCTGTATTAACACCCGCCCCCACTCCTGCATCGATATATTTGGTTTCTCCAGATCCGGCGACATGGGTAACGGTGACTTGCTTGCGGTAGGCATCAATGAACTTACCACCCGCGATGATGAAATCCGGACTTCCACCGTGCTTAATGCATTGGCGCCAGGCAGTCTCCATCTCCCCCACTAAGTTCCCAGCGGTAGTTGAGGCAATATCTTTGCTTGCGTAGTTACGCCAATAGCTTGCTTTAGCTCGGTCTATTCCTCCTACGGTTCCCGCTTCTGGGGCAAGGCTGACTAGGCTATCTAGACCCACCAAGGTATCGGCCCCATGGGTGCCATCACGGTGGAGCTCTAGATCTAACTTATTCAAAAAACCCTCTCTTAGGACTTCTAGCTGTTCATCGAGTAAGTTGATCAGTTGTACGCGCTCGTTGTATTCCAGCTGAAATCCTCGAGCCCCACCCTCGCGTACCTTAATGCCGTTACTAAAGAGGCGGTCATAGTCGATATACAGGCCATCTACCGCTCTTCGCCAAGGGAATGAGGCTTGTTCTGTGGTATTGCGTTTATTAAATTTGACCGTTTCTTCTCCAAAGGCCCAGCTAAAGTTACTGCCATGCTCCTTACGGATGTTCTCGACTACGTTCTGTTTTGCTCCTAATAGGCTCTTACGGCCTTCCATGAGTTTTTTCAGAAAAGGTCTTTCTACGGCGATTTGGTCAACTGGTAAGTTGCGCAGGTATTCATCCAAGGAGACCTTGGCTAATTCTTGTAAGTCTGTATTTGAAATTGGCATAGGCCACCCCATCAGTATGTGTTTTTAAATGTGCTTTTGAATTTACTGGCCTCATACCATTTGATAGGGCGTGAATCTATCGATTGCTACGCTACTGATCGCGACTTCAGCCATAACGCGGTAGTGTGAGGCGCTAGCATGAGGTTTTAAGTCTTACTAGAGGATTGATTATTAGGGCGCTAGGTGAAGATATGGGATAAATCTGGGATTTTTGTTGGGGATTGTCGAGCAAATTGCTTTAAGCCTTTTGCCCAATGTATCTTTGGTCCAGCTTGGGTATAAAAAGAACGTTCTTTAGGGGTGGCTCGGCATTATCATGAGTCACAATATTAAGTGCATGGGCTGGTTTTGGAAGAGGTACCGTTAAATCAATCTGCCAAAACCTTTTGCACTGGATGGCAGTTTGGTGGCCATATAAGTTGGATCAACCTGAATGCTCATCCCTAACTTTTGGTTGTAATTGCGGGTAACTGGAAGTTGAACCTGCAAATACAACGTGTTTCGCATTATTTGAGAATCATGAATAACAAAGTCTGAAGGCTGTATAGCTTCGACATCCTGATAAGGGAATGCTTAGGAAGCTACCATCACCTTTATTCCTAGTTATTTTATAAATTTAATGACTGATCCCTTGGGATTAATCAGTATCTCAGTATTTGAAAGCCCCTCAAGATCCATTGTTACCCCATTACTGTTTTTATAGAGCCCACTGCCATCTTTTACAAGCCCTAGATCCCCTCCTAACCGCATATAGGTACCCGGGAACTTCGATGGATCAGACAAGTCAAATATATTTCCAGTTGCAGTAAGTTTGCCAGCCCCTATTGCATTTTTAGGAAGATTAATACCGCTAAGCGTAAATGGATACTGTTTTCCCTGAAAAACGAGAACGCCCTTTGACAGACCTTGAATGCCTGGCGCCGCACCTAATACCGCTATGTCCACTGACACTGTTGCAGATGGTGTCTTGGGTGTATCAGCTGCATGAGCGCTAAAAGCAATAAAAATAAAGCTTAAAAGCAAACACATTTTTTTAATGCAATTCATAAAAACTCCAATATTTAGATGATGGTTCAATGCCTAAATAAACGGCTTTAAGTGACTATTTTCTGCATGAATCTAACAAACCTTATTTGTAAAATAAATTAAATGCATCTGCTCCAGCTTGATCTACTGCATAGGTAGATACCGATTTTATTTGTTTTACATCTTTTAATTTATTCATATCAACTACCGTCCAATTGATGGCATTAATACTTTTGACATAGGTAAGATTTCTAGATAAGTCATTCATCGTTGTCCACTCAGTAACTTCGCTAGACTTTTTATCACCTCGTGGACCATCACCCACTCCGCCAGGAGGATCAATGGTGAGATCCTGAGGTCTATCAAAGTTATTCATGATGTGAGCCAACAAATTGATAGACTCATCTGGCGTTTTACCCTTTTTCACGTAATTGGCATAAAAAGCGGCCTTAACAAAACGACCTGTAGCCGTCTGAGAGGATGGTAGAGCTGTTAATGCAATACCCGCATCAGCAGTTTGAAGCTGTTGCTTCCCCAGCGTGCCAGTGTTTTTATCAACGTTAGTAAAGGTGTAGTTATTCAGATTCGTTAAGTGCCAAGGAAACTCAGGGGCATTAGTCATCACATTCGCAGGATTGTCATACACATTCTTTTTGCCATTCAGAAATTCAACCACAATTCCATTACCGGTCTTATCAAAAATAGCGTAATGACCTGGCAAAGGTACATTTCCTACCATCGGGATAGCCGGTAACCAAAACTGGGTGTTATCACTCAGCAAGGCGGCCTTAACTTCAGCAACAGTCTTAAAGCTTCCTAAGATCCATGAACCAAAATCATTCATAGACAATATTTTTGAAGCATCATTGCCAACAGCAGGGGCAGACACGCCATTAAATTCATTTAAAGAGAAACTTAAGCCTTGATCATTTGCCCCTTCGAATATGAGAGGCTGCTTTGCTGAGGTCAAGACAGCACCTGTCATACCCAAGATGGCGTACTTAGTATTAAATGTGAGGCCATTTGCACCAGCAGGTGTTGCAGATTCGATTTTGGTACCGAGCGGAAGATAAGTCATCATTGTCGGAATTTGAAAACTAAATTCCATAGTGCGGCCATGATAAGCATTGCCATTTACGTCTGTTATTACCAGGGCAGTACAAGCATTCGCATTTCCTATAGAAGAGAAAATGAGTGAACCAGCCAGCAGGAGGCTGCCGAAAGATTTGATATTTTTCATGTTGAGTTCGAGACGAGTTGGGAAGAGCGTTCATACTAGCAGGAACAAATTTCATACTAGTTATGTTTTATATGGTGTTTACCCTATTATTTGGCCTTGAAAAATCAAGATAAGCGTGAATTGAGGTGCCTCCAAGACAGAACTAAAGGAATATATCCACTATTACAGCCATGATCGAATCAAAGAAAAGCTAAAGGGATTAAGCCCGGTTGATTACCGAACTTAATCCCTCGCGCTAATCTAAGTAAACTCCCCAACTTTATGGGGTCAGTTTACGGGGGTGATTTTTTTGCTCCCAATTTAAAGTCTATTTAAAGAAAAGATCGGTTGCATCGGAATTAGTACTGGCATCTATGACATCAAACGTTAAAACCTTAGTAGTCTTAAGCGCACTGAGTTTGCCCAAGTCAAACTTAGAGTAATTTAAGGCATCAATAGTTCTAATGTAGAAATGGTTTTGTTGTAAATCCTTCAGAACTGTAAATGAAGTTACTTCTGAGATGGGTTTGCCGCTATTGCCGGCAGTCAAATTACGCTCACCTCCAGGTAAGTCATTTGCAACATCAATAGAGATATTTGTTGGGCGATCAAAATTATTCATGACATGACCTAATATCAATATCGCTTTCTCTGGCGTCTTGCCTTTTTCAGCAAATTGCGAATAATATGCTGCCTTCACAAATCGCCCTGGTGATGTCTCAATACCAGGCAAGCCATTCATATTCGCACCACCGTCAAAATTACTGACTTTCAACTTATTAAACTGGCCGTGATTTTTATCCACATTAGTCAAATAAGCATAGTTATTCATATTTTCGAGTTGCCATGGAAATGACGGATTATTAGTCATTACGCCTACCGGGTTGTCATAAACAGAAGTTTGACCATTAATCCATTCGATAACGATACCTTCACCTGTTTTATCGAAAAAAGCAAAGTGGAACGGCCAGGCGCCACCAAATTCAGCCATTACTGGAAGCCAAACATCCACCTCTTTATTTACAAGAGCCTGTTTTAACTGGGCGACAGTTTGAAAATTCCCCAACGCCCATGCACCAAAGTCATAAGCAGAAATAATTTTGTCTTTCGGGACATTACTTGTATTTGTTTGTAAATTCCCACCTAGAGAATTCGCAGTAAACGATAAGCCTTGGTCATTTAAGCCTTCAGCAAACGTGTCTTGCTTGGAACTTGCAATCAAAGGTACGGTAGCAGCAAGGATTGGGTACTTAGTATTAAAAGTTGCACCTTGCTTACCATCAGGCGTGACTGATTCAAAGCGAGCGCTTGCTGGGTAATAAGTTAGCCTCGAAGGAAGAAAACCAGGAAACTCCATGGTTCTGCCAACGTATGCTCGGCCATTGGCATCTGTATAAAGCATTACGGTACAGGCAAATGCATTTCCGATTGAAGACAAAATAAATGCACTTGCTATAAGAAGGCTTGTTATAGATTTGAATTTTTTCATGATGCCCATGTATTTAGTAATTATTGAATTTAAGCGAATACTATTGGTTATTAATTTAGTAGAAATTGCAATTTTTGATAATATCGAACTATAAACAAAATGCCAGTAAAAACCATTGAAATGGGGTCCTTACCCAAAATGTGGGCTTTGCTCTGTAATAAGGCATCTATTTTGCATTTGGCCGTTATTGGCCGGATGCGGTCATTAAGCCTCCAGGATCAACGGATCAACCATCCGTTGGGCTATCCGTCAGCCAACGACCCAAAGCACTCACCTGGGAAAAAGAATTTGCTTAATATCTCTATAGACCTGAAATCCAGAGATCAGGACAAGGGAAAGTGATAGCGGGACCACTGCAATATAGCCAACCTTCTTAAAACTAACTGCCCCAATAATTCCGCCAACCAAAAACATTCCAAAAATGAATGCATGTGTTTTTAATTTTTCTATATTGGCCTTTACAAGACCTTGCTTATTTGCATCTTTAGACCTATTCCAATAAATCATTTTTCCCAACTCTATACCAATGTCGGTAATGACACCTGTCATATGGGTAGTTCTAATTTCAGCTTTGGAGGCCTTGGTAACAATGGCATTTTGCAAGCCCATTACAAAACATAAGAGCAATGCAATCGCTGGAACAGTTAGGGGTAAATACAGGTTTAAGTTTGCGCCAACCAAGCCAAATGCTAGTAAAAGTACGGCCTCAACCAATAAAGGCAATGCGAACTCACTACGAATTTTTCTTCTATGTCCCCAGTTAACAATGATGGCTGTTGTTGCAGCACCCAGTAAAAAAGACAGCAAAAGTGAGATGCCGCCTAAAACCGAAATAAAATTATTAAGGGCTAGATCATCGCCAATCGCTGAAATAATGCCGCTCATATGAGAGGTATAGCGAGCAATGGCCAAAAAACCACCAGCATTTACAGCGCCAGCCACAAATGCCATATAAGCACCCAAGTGAATATTAGTCTTATGGGACCTTTGATTGCTTGTTAAAAGATGAAGGAACTTAATTGGCATCGAATGTCTATTTTACGACCTAAGAACTGCCACACACATGACTGCAATAATCTGGCTTAAGACAGCTGATTCAATTTGGACAATTAAGCAACTCATAACCCAAAGCAGGTGCCCAAAGAAAAACCACCCGTATTGAACTGACCCCCAAAAGCTAGACATAACATCCAACTTTTGGGGGTCAGTTCACGAAGAGTGGCTTTTTACCGACTAAACCTTTTACTTAATTGGCAATTGAGCAGCTATTGCGCAATTATTGGTGGCCGGCTTACCAGCAAAGCGATCCTTGACCCAGTCCCTATAAAAGGGTCCAGAAACACCCGGAGTTGTAAAGTGCGTTTGCACTCCTGGAAGCTGAACTCGATCTACGCTACCACCCAAATTACACATCTGTTCTTGATAGAGCTTGCCCATGATTGGAGGATTGGTTACATCACCTGTACCCCAATAAATAACGACTGGAGCGATTGGCTTAACCGGGGGATTGCTAGCTTTTACGATTCCAGTAACCCAACCTAGGGTATTAGTTCGATCAGCCCTCAACAAGTTCTTGTAGTTATCGCCAAAGTTATAGCTCATGGTATCAGCAGCGGTATGCATACACTTATTGCTATATATCTCATTCATTGCCTTAACCCCATCGTCTGTAAAGAGTTCAGTGAGCTTCAAATTTGGAAAAGCTGGCTCCATAGCCCACAGCGCCATACTCATATGACCAAAATCAAATACAGTTTTAGAGAACATCGCAATGAAACCGTCCATGACTTTTTGCGCTTCAGCCTCATTGGCAGGAAGGTTAGGCACCACGGCTGCGTTGTCAAAAGGAGCCAAACCAACAACACCCACTAATTCAATTCCATCTGCAGCAGTACCCTTTTGAGCGACATACTCTGGCATGCTTGTTACAGCCAATACAGCACCACCACCCTGCGACCAACCGTAGAGCGCAGCCTTTTTACCAGCGCCAGTTTCCTTCATTGAACTAGCAGCTCGAACAGAATTTAAAGCATCCTTACCATTACTATTCGCCAAAGAATATTGATGTCTTCCACCACCACCCAAGCCTTGATAATCAGTTGCTGCAATGACATAACCTTGCGCAATAAATTCTTCAACACTAGGAATGCCGTAGTCAGTCCAAGAGTTGCCTCCAATTAAAAAGTACTCATTGAGCGGGACTACTGGATCCAAAATTTGTGATGGACCGCAGTTTTGCGCAGTACCGGTTGTCCCGTGTGCCCAACCCATAATTGGACGCCCTTCTTTAGGAGCTGGTCCAACAGGAGCAACAACTAATCCAGTTGCGATCGTCTTGTTACCGGCATAGTCTGAAGAGATATATGCAATCTTCCAGGCTTGAGCACCCTTCACGGAAGTTTTAATTTTCTCCTTCTTAACAACTTCACCGAGCTTACCGGTAGGGGCTATTTTCTGGGCTTCCGCATAGAACTGCGCAACAGGTGGGTCAGCAAGGACAGTTGTAGCCATTGCACAAATGCAAGCGCCGAACATCAAGCCGGAGACTAATTTTTTCATAAGGATCCTGAAATTTGAAGGTAATAAATTGAACTATCTAACTAATATATGAAAATATAACAAAATGGATCTTTGTATCCCCCTTAAGCTCAAGCTAAATGATGGGCTAATTCTCTTTTTTTAGGATTATTTTCATTAAATTGAGGCTGTCGATACCTAATATGGCAGTTAATCCATTGATCTCTTGCTAGCTTCTACCAACACAAAGTAACCTTACATAGCTCGCCTGTGAGGATTATAGGTATCAATTTCACTTATCCATTGATACCTATAAGCTTAAATAAATTCTTAGATCCCCATATTCCCAAGATGCTGAGCAATTCGATCTATGGGTTCTTCAGAGTTTGCTATCGGCCTTCCTAGGGTGGCATTTCGCGCCCTGATGGGTTGAGGTTGCATCTGCAGTTTAGGCTTTGGGGTTTCTGCCTTTGACCATTCGAGAGCTGGGACTTCAATTGCGTTATAGATAGCATCAATGGTGGGCCACCACTGAGAGATCTCTAGGTTTCTGACAAAGAGGTTCATGTAGAACGGGTCTTGTGAGTACTTAAGAAATATTGGTGATTTCATACTGTGGTCTGCTTCTTCTTTGCGCGTAGATAGATAGTTAAAGATTTCTTTTCGGGCTTCTTTGACTGCGCTATAGGAATTACTATTGACTTGATCAGCCTCACGATCCTCATGCCAGTTTTGTTTTTTGGCACGCTCTAAGGAGGTCATTGTTTTATCGACAAGCTCATTCTCTAGATCTTGGCCATGTAGCTTATCCAAAAGACTTTTTACTTTTAGCTTTAAGGAATCATTTTCTTTTGCAAGCTCTCGGTTGGTATTGATGATCTTCTGAAATCTGCTCTCGGCGCGGGTTTTTGGTTCTGGTGCTTGTGCTTGTTCTGGAGCTGATCCAACTTCAGATTTGATCACTACCTCCAGATCCTTTTCATTGCTGACAACACGCTCTAGTAGTTCCATACCGCTTTCTTTTTGTATCGATGTTTGGGGAAGTTGTTCTACTGTCAGTAATACAGGGGATGGCAATAGTGATGCAATGTCACGGGCCAACATTGGCTCTGGTTCTGGCTGTGTTTTAGCTGTCAGGTTAGGAATCTCTGATGGGACAAAGACTTCGCTATTGCCGGTCGTAAGGCTTAGGTTTTCTGGTTTGGGCTTAGGCGTCTCTTTGCCTTTGCTTAGGGCATCTAAAAAGCCGGTGGTTTGACTCTTACGCTCGGCTTTTTGAGATCTTTCTTTAGGGGCGTACTCTTGCTTAGGGGCCTGGTCTTGCTTGGTATTTTTGTCTACAGATTGCCCTACAGAAATCGTTTCTAGAACAGTCTGCCCTCTTTGCGCCTTAAAGCCTTCAAGCCTTTGTGAAAGATCTTCTTTTGCAGGTTTTTTGAATTTACTTTTATCGGACTGCTCTTCACTTGGCTTTTGAAGGGCGGCAAATGGATCGGCTAGTTTTGTATGAACATCTTGTCCATGAAGACGTTCATGTTCTCTGCGCGCTTCTCGCTCCTCTATCTTTTGGATGGCACCACCATTGGTTAACACTCCAGAGCTAAAATTTTTCACTGTGTCAGTCATCTACTTCTTCCCCCGTTAAATATTGATGTTGGCTGTGCTGCTGTTGTTGCTGCTGTTGCTGTTGCTGTTTTTGATATTGCTGTTCACTTCTCATGTCCCATGGTCTGGTTGTAAATATCTCTGGCATGTCACTAGTGAGATCTACATACCCTTCGGGTTGCCGGTCTATTTTTGGCATGAATTGATTTGAATCGATACGGTCGTCATAGCGCAAGATAGTCTCGTGTAGGAGATTACGGATATGTTCGTAGTCCATGCCTCTGGCTTGCAAGTTTTGCATCTGAATAGATAAATGGGTAATCATCGGCAAGAGCTTTAGCCACCCTTCTTTGCTCTCGATGGTGTCGGGGGTGCCTGTAGTGCCCGCCCTGATCTTAAGATCTACCATGTCATAGATGTTTTCTTTTGTAAAATCTGGCCAGTGGTAGAACTTCTCTTGGGTTGGTGAATGTGGCGCGCCCATATAGCGCCTCACCTGATCTTCAGTTAACTCTTGCAGAAGGATCTGAGCACTGTATTGGGCGATCTCTTGTAGCCAATCTTCTATTTGGTCTTTAAATTCAAATACACGCCCTGATAGTGCTCTTTGCATGATCGATGCTTCGGTTGCGGTCTTCGGTCTGACGATGGTCGAGCGTGCTGCATCTTGTAAACCCGTGACTTGTTCCCAGTCGTTACGAACTGCACTGGTGTCATAGACGATGGGATCGATCTTAGGGTGGCCCCTAGGGATGATGACTTGGTTCAGAGGCTTGCCTTCGGTATCGACAATCGTGATCTCTCCAAAGCGGGCATCAACATGCTTTTTAATAGTCTTCTCGTTAATATCGGCCGAGGCTACCCATCCGGGAATACACAGATCGCGATGTTGGTTAAAGCGATCCCTGGCTTCGTTGTGTTCGTCTTGCAGGCGTTCGGTTAGATCGACTAGGCTAGGACCGATAAATTGGCCATCGACCACTTGATATGGCAGCAAAAAAAATGGGTACCAGCGCTCCCCTGCCTTTGGAGGGGAATAAGGCTCACGCAGCCATTCTGGGGTACCTTCGGCCATGGTGTAGACACGTTGAGTAGCTCTATCCCAGATCTCTAATATGGCAATTTGCTGATCATCACTGACCGGGACTAAGGGGGCATCAAGTTCTAGTGAGGCTAAGCGTTTGGATTTTTGGTGGGAGCGTTCGCCAGCGCTAGCTTGGTAGATCTTGGCGTTTGCAAGGTTCTTTTTATAAAGAGCTTGGGCTTGGCCGCGTTTCATTGGAATGATCTGGCAGATCCAATCGGCATCGGTGTAATCCCAAAACTCACAGACCGATGGATCAATGAGAAGGTTCTCGGTGAGAATTCTGTCGATCACCAGTCCTTCGGCGCAATGCACTTCTGTTTGTTCTTTGAGGGATTCAATAAGCTCTGTAAGCTCAGCTCTCTTGGTCTCATGGTGTGTTTTTTGATGCTCATCTTGGAGCTCTTCTGTCAGGGCATCAATCGCTAGTAGGTTCTCTTGGGCATCATTGATGCGACCTTGAATATATCCGTCTTTTGAAGGGTCTCGCTGGTACAGGACTTTGAGTACGCCATAGCTGCAGGTTAATGCTGCTCTTACAGTGGATTTAGCCCGGTTCTTGAGCTGGGCATTTTCTAAGGCTTTGTTGGTGATTTTCTCGAGGGTTTTACAAAAGAGCTTGATATCAGCACCGCCATGGGTTGGCGTGGTCGAGATCTCGGGGTTGCGGGCATAGACATTGGGTAATACCGCGGAGATCGTTCCATGAATCAGATTGGCTCTTAGGCTATAGAAGTCTTTACTTGTGGGATCGGCATTCCAATTAAAGCCCGCTACAGTATTGCGGTTATGTCTTACTCGCTGATGAAAGGCTCCCCAGTGGGCACGTGCATGGGTAATGCGTGCGATCCACTTTTGTTGCAGGGCTTTGGACTCTTGGGTAGGCATACCCAATTTATAGAGGTAGATGCTCTTGTTGCTGGATTTATCTGGGATTTATCTTTTATGGTGTTAAATATTCATAGTCTAATAGGGATAATTCAGTCAATGACGAAGCGGTATAAGTAATCAAACACCCAAGTAGCTTGCAGCGAATATCGTCGCTACCGTAAGTGCGTTTTGAACGCGTCAAGTTTGGGTACCGCAGCTTTTCTTAAGACCCCTTAAATAACTCGATTTAGGGTTTAAAAGCCTATAAGTGTGGGCAGTAACCTTAAATGGGACATGGACTCTTCTCCATAGTTAAAAAACTGTATACTAATCACTACTACTCCTCCCTAACCAGGTCATTCAATTGACTCCGGTCTGGGACGAAAAAGCCGCTCTTGAGCGGTTTTTTCATTTCTAAAAGCGATTCTTAAAGGAAAGCATGTTGAACATGTCGAGAGTGTTGAGAACCGCAATTTATATTGATGGCTACAACCTTTACTATGGCCGCCTACGTGGAACTCAATATAAATGGCTTGATGTAGTGTCACTGTTTAGTCGCATTGCACGATCTATTGAACCTCATTCCCAAATTATTTCTGTGAAGTTCTTTACGGCACCAGCGCTGACTAAATTTTCAAGACACGGTACAGAATCGATGCGCGCTCAGAATGACTATCATCGCGCGCTCGAAGCTAAATACCCGGATTGTTTTGAGAAAGTACTTGGTTCACATGTATTTGAAAAAGATGGGACCAGAATGCCTTTGTATGTAGATGGCAGCCCTTTTGACAAAGAAAATACAGTCAAGGTATGGCGTTTAGTGGAGAAAAAAACGGATGTCAATTTGGCATTGGCTATGTATCGTGATGTAAATAAAGGAGTTTTAGACCAGGTCGTCCTGATTTCGAACGATACAGATACGGAACCGGTCATTCATGCACTTATTGAAGACTTTCCTGAATTGAAAATTGGCATGATTATTCCCAGGGAGCCTCAAAATAGCGGAAAAAAAGGTCGTCCCGCAAGTAGCAGCCTCTTAAATCTTGCTCACTGGTCACGGGCATACATTAACGATGAGGAATTATTGGCTGCGCAACTTCCAGATCTCGTTCCTACAAAAAAGAAACCCGCTACAAAACCAATTCACTGGTAGCGGACTTTTTTTACTCAATCCGCCTTGCCCGCATGACGCCATACCTCGTTGCATCCCAGGCATGATCTTCTGCATCGGTATCGACATCTTCTGGGTTTAGTGAATCTGGCGGTAGTTGCGGGATGGTCCGCAGCCAGTGTTTACAGGTACTAAAGACTTTGAGTCTTTCTTCTGCCAAAAGGCGAATAATTTCTTGTGCACCGTTTACTCTGCTTCTAGGGGCGTTATAGGCTTCGGTCCATTTCACCCCTTTATCCCTAAAGATTTGTCCGATAGATCGCTCGGCTCCAATTTTAGAAAAGATTGATGGGTCAGCTAGGTTGAGACGGTATTCATATCCAAGACGCTCATCATGGGTTTCGATCTTTTTAATTTTTTCCGCTACTACTGTGGCATCTTCTCGGGTTCCGGTATTGTCTTTTTCGCCATACCCATAGAGTTCGCGCCAAAGGTAATAGACCCCGTCATTGGATAAGGCAAACCAATAGATGGCGTATGGTCTGGCATAACCCCAATCCATAGAGCGCCATACCTTCCAGCTAGGTGGTATCGCAAATGGCTCAATGATGTGTTTGGAGGGTTGCCATACCCCTTCCAGAAAACTTCCTACATGGATATCCCAATCCCCCTCTAACCATGCCCTACGCCTATTAGGATCGCTGAGCGATTCTAGGCTCATCAGGTAGTTGGGATCGTTTTTAAGAAGATGGGTGTTCTCATAAATCGTCGAATGAATACGCACCCTAGGTAGTGCACCTTCTGATCGAATGATCTTGCCTGCAGGGACATTGCCAATTTGAAATCTTTCTTTTACCGATGCATGACCTATGCCGAAGGGATTACAGGTGGCACGTACCATGCGCGGCATGCCGGGGTGCGATGATCGGCAGGTGGAATGCATGGCTTCGTAAAAAGAAAGGTTGCGCCAATTCGTGAGCTCTTCAAATCCCAGCCAACCATATTCGTGTCCGTGGTAATTCCAGTAATCTGCTTCATTAGCACCGTAACGAAAGTACAGCATCTCTCCTGTAGGCCATTTCCAGACGTAATCGGATTCATTGAACTTGGCCCCTGGAAAGATTTGGTAGAACCAGCGCTTACTCTTTGCCACGACATCGGCTAATTGGGGATAGGTCAGACGAAAGAGTGTGCCCCGCCAGTGATCTCCAAAACCTTTGCCAACATGCTGGGCATAACTCATTAGCAAGGTATCGGTCTTTCCTCCACCTCTGGTGCCTTCGAGCAATACCTCATACACAGGACATGACAGAAATAAGGTCTGGCTTCCAGGTAAGGGTTCCCAGATGGTCTTTGTCTTCAAGGCTTGGTCTTTAAGTCTTTAGGTTTGACACTTAATGCTTAGGCTGGGCTGCCAGTTCCCACTCATCTGCGCTCATGGTGCTTGGCACCACCAATACTCCGCTTTGTAATGGTGCTCCGTCTTTACCAGTATGTTCAATCGCTGATAGTCGGGGGTGCATATAGGGGGCTGCATGCTTTCCGACAACGGCAACCATGTTTAGAAGCTTGATACGCTTTTCATGGGCTTCGGTATTTGCCTGAATATTCGCCTCAAGATTCACTTCGAGTCCGCCCCCTTGATATTTGCAGTTTTCAGCTTCTTCATATAACTCATGCATGACCTTCATCATGACTTCTAGGGGCGTCATACCTTTAGAGGCCAATAACTCAGCAATTTCAAGGGTGCGCTTAGTTAGGGTAGATTTAGCAAGGCTAGTTTTGGCAAGACCAGGCTTACTACGACCAACTCCAGCCTTTGACCCTCCCTTGCCAGAAGCTTTAGGGTTGGTTTTAGGTTTCTTTTGAGAATTCTCAATCATGGCTTGCTAATGACCTTCAAAAGATGGGGTTGCAAAACTACGGTATCGCCAGCAGGCTCATCACACAGAATGGTGATTCTTTGAAACAGATCTAGCCGGCTTTGGGCGCCTCGATGTTTGATAACAGTACCAATGCGCCCACTAGGGGTCTTAACACGTGATCCCACAGGAACATCATCCATGTCTTGGTGAGTAAGCGGGTGAAGTAAGGCTGATTTAGTTTGCATTTGACTCTCCAGTGGTACTTTTGCGTTTGTGTATTTCAGTAAAGATTCGGGCTTTAAAAGTCTCATAGCTCTCCGAGATTTCTGCTGTCATGCCTAACTCCCTGCCCTTGGCATCGATACCCTGATGGCTTTGCCACCACACTGCTTTGCATAAGTCGCTGCCATCAGGCTTTTTCTGGGAGCCTTTCAAAATAGCCAGAATGAAACCTGCGTTAATCGGGTTGGGGTTAGCAGCTTTACGACGGGTTTCTTTTCCGGCAGCGATGGCTTTACTCACTTCGTCTTCAGTCACGCCAAGCTCGACCATCTCCCGAATGCGGTAATCGTCTATCGCTATTGCTCTGCCTTCTTTGGTAATCAGGGCGGCAAAACTTTTATGTTTATCGATGCGCTCCTGAAATTGCTTTTCTTGCTCGCCACCCCCTATGGTTTTGTTTTCCTGGGGTATGGAGATTGGTTTGTGGTGACTGGTGTCTGGGTTCTGGTTACTGGTGTCTGGTGAGCAATGCGTTGGCAATGCGATCGCATTGCGTTCGCATGGGTTCTCCATTGTTGTTGGTGCTTCGTTTTGGGTATTTTGTTCTGTTTGCCAACGGCCTTCTGCGCTGCGTCTGGCTTTAAGTTGTTTGGCTTTGAAACGGGTGATCTCATGATCGCAGCGGGTTTGACACCAGCCTTCTTCACTGAGGGTAAAAAATTCTTTGAGGATGGTCACTACAGAATTTTTCTCTTCTTTGGTCTTGGCTTTGATCAGGCGTTGTACTGAGACGATATCCGCTGGTAGCGGTTTTTCTGTTGCGTAGTACTTGTGCAGGAGTCGTATATAGCTAGCATCTTCAATAAAGGTGAGATGCGATGTGGCTTCTGCGTAGTCTCCAATGTGATGCTCGTAGTAGTTCATTTGATGGCGCTCTCCTTGTATTTGATATCTTGGTGATAAATATTTCCAAGAGCAATGAATCTATCAATCGAAAGAGTGAGCGTCAAACAAATTATTTTGAATTTATTTTTTTGGGAAATTTTTTAATAATTTGTGTAGGGTATTTCTTACACGACTGATGATGTTTTTCTGTGATAAAAATTCGAGTAAGTCCATCAAAGTTCACTGATGTTTTGAGTTTGTAAGAAATTACTGACAGCGTTGTAGCCCTTTATTTATATGGCTTCTGTTGTTTTTAGGAACACATTTATTTTAGGGTTAAAAATGAACTACAGCATTCTAAAAGGGTATTGTTTTTCTATTGACCAATGAGTTTTGTTTGAGTACATTGCGATGAAGTTGCACACCACTTCACAACCAAAAGGAGATTTAATATGATGATCGCAATTCGTTTGTACAGACTCTATCGAGCTTATGGATATACAAAATACATTTCTGCGAAGATGACCTTGCAGTTATTTCGTAAAAATATTTATCGTGCTCGCTAAGGAGGTCATCATGCAAGACATGGGTAGATTGCCCCCTTCTAAATCAGAAATTACTTTAATGAGAATTCCTGAAATACTTAAAATCATGCCGGTCTCAAAGTCGAAGTTTTGGCTCATGATCCAAAAAGGAGAATTTCCTAAACCAATCAAGATTGGAAGGTCTTCTTTTTGGACTCTTGATCAGGTGCAGGGTTATCTTCGGGAGAAGGTTGGGAAATAGGGGTTTTTTAAAAGATGGTTATCCCGGGGTAAATCACTAGTGGCACCTGGGATATCATTGTTAGCTTAATTAGCTTAAGCCGTTGAAGCAATCTGTGAATGGCAATCAAAGAATGAATCAAAAAAAGATTCCAAGCATATTTAAACAATTTGCAATGGGCAAGATTGGCTGGCACTACTAACTAGCGGCAATGTCAAATCTATCGCAGAGCTAGCATCTGAATTGGATATGACTAATTCCGCTCTTATTAAGATGATTCATTAAGTATTTTTAATGCCTGATATTGTTTGCGTCATTATGAATGGCGATCAACCTAAAAATCTGATGGGGAACTTTCTCAATGTAAATTAGGATTGTTCCGCACTTTGAAAAAAGCCAAGCAGATCACAAAAAGCATCGTAAAGATGGATACAAGCCCCAAAGATTCATAGAGCGCTTTTAAAGGCCAAACTTGAGAGCTAGCATCCGTAACGGTGCCATTAGTTGTCAAAGCCGCCGCCATAATAGACTGAAGGAATATAGACCCATAGAGGAAAATAGGAAGATACCAGCTCGACTTGCGGCTATCCAAGGAAGAATTCTCTATCTGTTTTGTGCGCATTAAATAGATCGCCCAAAATTGGAAGACGGTATAGACGCAGAGAAACCAGCCAAGGAAATTAGAAAAGGGAACCCCAAAGTAGCTTCCCCCATCTTGCCAAATCCACTCATGCTTGACTGTCGATGATGCTGGATCAATACTCATATCCCACATCACCATAATAAAAGCAGATATAACAGGAATAGCAAACAGCGAAGATGAATCAATTTGTCGATCAAGCTTATCTAAAAGCACATGAGCTAAAACCCAAGCTAGATAACAAACGCCGAAATAGGCTGGCATGATCATCACTGGAACGGTTCCCAATTTTGGGCCTAATTCTGCGGTATATACATAATGCCCAAAAGGGAAACCTGTTGCGATGCTCAGTGATTCGTAGCACCAACTGATAACGCAGGTGATGGCAAACACCATACCAAGATTGCGCCAACCCAATCTCTGGGATCCATGCATTAATGCAAAAAGTAATCGGGCAAGCGTGCCAATAATACCTAGGCTACCTGCAATACTAGCCGCAGATGGCATTGCACCAAAGATAGAAAGGACTACAGAAAGAGCAACTAGCAACCAAAGAATAGATTCACGATTTTTATTAAACACAATGATCCAATAGAGAAATTTAGTTAAATAGGGCATCAGTTAAGCCCTAATTTGTTGGGGTAAATTTTATATTAGGGATGCCACCTGCCGCTCTTATTCTGACCTGTAGTCTTATGTGAACCCCTTGGAATTGCCTAGAAACAACAGTTTAATAATCTCTAGCGCCTGCATTTGGCTGCTCTAACCCCATTTAATCTAGTATTTGCTAAGGCTGTTTTAGGGTTTTAAGCGATCTTTCATGTCTACCAAGTCCCGCACGCTAGCTCATCCAAAGCAGATACCCTATCCATGCGAGATATTCAGAAAAGGGGCTGCTGAGCAGCCCATTAAATAAATCCTAAACGGTCAATGACTTAAAACAGCTTATTGAAAGTGAGTCCTAGAGCTAGTTTGGATCGAGTTCGCTCTGGTGGTCTGATGCCGCCGCTCTCGGCCAAAATTCGTTGAACTGCAGAGTGGTGGCGATCAAATAATTGGGCAATCTGCTGGAGAGAATCACCTTTTTTCCAGCGCTCCCACATTAATGCCTTCTGAGTAGCCGTGTAATAGATTCGAGGCCATTGTTTCATGAGCAACACTCCTTGCGCTTACGCAGTTGGTAGTGTGTTGCATCGACTGGTTGAAATCAAGACCCAAAGTGGCCGCTGACTTTAACGTTAATGGAGCCCTGTTACGGAATAAATTTTGACCGATAGCTAAAGAAGATGATTATGAAGAGTGGATGTTTTCAACAGCCTAATACTTACCTCAATATTCTAAGAAGCTGTTTTTGACATTACTAAAGGCATCAGGAGTTGTCACTAACCCACCCTGAAATTGTCTGTCAAAGCAATTAATCAATGCAAATATGCATCCGATCACAATGGCAATGAGCGAGTTAATCGCCATGTGTAGCTTTACACTTTCCATACTTAGTAAAAATAAAAAAATGATATGCATTAAGGCACCAATTAAAACTAACCCCAAACAATTGGCTGAAAATGCTGATGGGCCGGCAGTATTCGGCTTCTTCTAGCATCTATCAAATTACCAATCTTTTCACTGAAAAGAATATTACCCAGGCATTCTGGCTATAAAATTAGTTAACAATCATTAGCATCCATTCGTTATTTTTTATTAGTCGTTACTAATATGGCGTGAAGATTGGATATACCATCAAGCAATAAGCAGTCAAAATTGCAGTAGTAATGTATTCATTTAATTTTGCATTCTTTCAAATGGTACTGGCTGTATTTCCACTGCACACCATACTACCCTTTTGAGGCGCATCAAAGGCTAGAGGGAGATGATGAAAAGAATCTTTCTAGCACTAACAACGAATAATGCTTGCTGCCCAAGAAAAACCTAGTCCACTTGCAGCTAGAATGGCGAGCTTTCCCTCGGTCAGCGCACCCTCTCGATGCGCTTTTGCCATAGTGAATAAACAATCAGCAGGGCCAATGTGACCAAATTCTCCCATCGAAATATAGGTATGAGACTCAGGCATGTCGATACCTTCCAGAATATGAGCCCGTAAGGAGTTCTTAACTTGATTCATTAGGATGTAATCCATTTCTGAAACGGAATGCCCTGAACGCTCAAGCGCTCTCTTAATTACAGCGAGGTATTCTTTTAGGTAAACCTGATCTATTAAGTGGGCAAAGGCACTAGCATCTACCTTGGAATAGGTTTTAGTCCAATCTTTGAAGTCGGAGGTGATCGGCATTCGGGTTCCACCGGCCTCAATACGCAGCAGATCCCCTAAATCACCATCAGTATGCTCCGCAAAGCTAAGTAACTGATAACGTGGGTGATTTCTTTTTAATACAACTGCGGCAGCACCATCACCAAAATAGAGCAGTGGTTGGCATTCTAGAATTTCTGGATTAACTACTCTGGTAAGTGTGTCAGCACATATCACCAATGCAGTTTTAACCGATGCGTCACGATCCATTAATCCCATGGCTACATTACAAGCTAAATTACCACCTGCACAACCATTTCGGATTTCAAATGAATAGGCATGATGACAGCCTAACTCTCGAACGATGGCGCTAGAGGGGCACCAAAAACGATAATCATAATCACCAGCAGATACAAAAATAACTAGGTCAATATCCTCTCCGCTAATACAGGCATCAAGCAAAGCTTCTTTTGCGGCGGCCAACCCCATGGTGAAGGGGTGCTCATCCTCATTTGCTTTGTGAATGTGAGTAAACCCAATCCCCTCAGTCAATCTTTCAACAGGGATATTGGCTTGGCGTGCCAACTCTTCTGCAGTAACTCTACCACTGGGTACATAAGTACCAAATCCAGCAATGCCTGCAACGACGTGACCACGATGGTGATCCAAATATTGATTCATGTAACCATCCTCATTCTTGTTTATTGACCAACCCTACTTACCAATTATTGGGCAAGGCAATTCTCCTGTTTAGGGTGGGAGATCCCTTTTCATTGTCTCTTATTGGCCGATTTGAGTCATATAGCGAAATTTAGGTAATTAGGCAGAATCCGACCCAAAGCAGACACCCCATCCAAACGAGATATTCAAAAACGGGCTACTGAGCAACCCATTAAATAAATCCTAAACGGTCAATTCTTTAAAACAGCTTATTGAGAGTGAGTCCTAGAGTTTGAATTACTGCCGTACCAGTTCCGCTTCCTACTAAAAACCCTGTGGTTGGCGGATTAGAAAATGGAGAAATGCGATTAGTGGTCTTATTTTGAGTCATGGCATAGGTGTAGGTGAAATCTAAAAACCATGATTTATCAAAGAAATAAGAACCTCCCAGCATAGCTGCTCCCCCATATACCCACTGTGAAGATATAAAAGATTGGGGAGCCCCACTTACATCAATAGTATGTCCGTCAATCTGAGCATATCCAACCAAGCCATTTGTTGTCGTCCTTACCTGGGTATAAGTTGGCCCAACACCAAAATACACCATACTTTTTTCAAACGATTTTCCAAAGTACGGAATAAGTGAAAACTGGTTAGTAACCGACTTTTGGTACGAGCTAGCTATTGCGTTACCGCCAGTCAATGGTTTCCCATTCGGAAAAGTTCCAAACTGAGGAATTTGAACGTTGTACGCAGTGGCAGGAGCGCCGCCAATATAGCTATATGAAAACTTTGTGCCCCATAAATAGTTTGAGTCTTTGAATTTTTGAAAGTAACCCAACTGTACGGATGGTGAAATTGATCTCGCAGGCGGCATCGTCACACCCGTTTCGCCAGTCCCATAACCATTGGCGGATCTGCCATCGATAGTATCGGTAGTAAGACCCGTGCCCGTTATAGTCTGACCATTAAATTGCGTCGAATTCGCTCCAATTCCAAGGCCCACGTACAAGCCAGACTCAGGAACAAGGGATGTGGAAACATCTTGTGCATTTGATTGCACCGAGTAGAAAATTGCACCAATGCAGGTAAACAATAAAGAAATTCTTTTAGTCTTAGTGCTCATATGTAGTCCATTATTTAAAGCAAGGTTGACAGCCTGCGCAAAAGAGCGAGACAGTTAAAATTTTTCAAGGAAGGATTCTACAAGAGTACTGTCTTGAGAATATACCCAAGCGAGAGACTGCTGATGGCCGAAAGTAGTCACTCCTCTAACTTTTTCCTAGTCCACGTTACTGTTGTGTCTTTTGTGGTTGGGCGTGGGGCTACATAGCGACTGTCTCTCACCCTATCCTCTATAGCAGCCTCAAAGGTCTTTTGAGCCTCTTCCTCGGCTTTGCGTTTAGCCTCTAACACTGGCCTTTAATAAGTCGCCACGCCTAAAGAGATTGCCAGCTCGCCATGATCTTCAATCGGATCTCTGACGACATAACTATTGCCCCTATCTAAATAGCGCTGCGTTTTAATTTGCTCTTTCAATCTCTTGAATTTGTGCACAGTCATGCCCTCAGGTATTGCATCTTCCTTTTTCTGTTTAACCCAGCCAAAGAATTCTGCACCCTCGCTCATGTCTATTTAGAATTAGAACGTGGTCTTATTTGAATAGCCTTTTGCCTTTAAACATTCGAGGTACACATCAGATGTCCCAAGCTCAGTATTGTTTGCCCCGTAGTAACTTGCAGCTACATTTAAGCAGTGCTGTTTATCCGTCGCCATTTGCGCCTCTGACTGACCGTTTTCTGGGGTGATAATTTGCTGTCCAGCGCATGCAGCTAGAACAAGGCCTGCTGATACAGCAGCTAGAGTTAACTTGATGTTTTTCATTTTGGGTTCCTTTGGTTGATGTTTATAGCCATGATTTTACAAGCTGCATGGAACGAAGATTTACTAGTGTACTTTCCTTACAGGCCATACTGTAGCTAATGTATTCCAAAGACAAGCGCACCGTATCTAATCGTTTGAACTGTTTAATTGACGGTATGGGGTGCAGATCAATGAGATTAAGTGCATCTACTACCCATCTTTTTGGAACTTATTTTGACTATCTAGGCACCTCCACCCTTTTTATTTAAGGGGCAAGCCTTTTGGGCCCCATCGACGAGGTGAGGCATGAGACTCTAGAAGAAAGCAAGCTAAGATAATTTTTTATAAATGTCCACTAACGACCTTGATTTCAACCCGTCGATGCAACAGTTTGACCAAAACGACCTAAGAGAGTCTGGAAACAAAAAATATCCACGGTGCCACGGTGTGTGGGCCTCATTCGGTGTTTTTTCTAAATAGTTGAAATCTAGAGACAAGCTAGCGGAGCACTCACGATGCGAACCCTCAGCACCCTTAGATTTCCATCTTTATGGCATGACTTAAAGTACCTCTATAGTCAATTTTATTGTTTAAAATCAATAACTTGTTAAATTACAATACACTTTTAATCATGGCAAATAAGTGTATCTTGACCAAGTAATGCAATTGCATTACTATTTATAAAGCCTATCTCCCTCCTCTTATTGGAAGCGCCATCATGAATGCCGCCGTACTCGAAACCGAATCCACCCTTACAGACCGTTACCAAACCACCGTGCCAGAGCCCGTTCGTCAGGTCTTAAAACTGGGTAAGCGCGATAAGGTGCACTACTCCATTTTGGATAATGGACACGTGCTCTTAAGTCGCGGGCGGCAGACTGAGTCTGATGATCCAGTCTTGGGTCACTTCTTAAATTTTTTATCCAATGATCTAGCAACGCATCCCGAACATTTACAAGTATTGGATGGAGCTTGGGTTAAACGCTTGCAATCTTTAGTTAGCGACGTGCAGTTTGATTTAGATGCGCCACTACCAGATGATGAGGCTTAATTATTTCTTTAAAGCCATCACCACTCATTGTTTCTGGTTGGACCACCTTTGCCCATCCCTTATTCCTTGATCAAGTTCAAGCATTAATAGATGAAGTAGAAATACTGAAACAAAAAAACCCTTCTACCTACCAAAATAAAAATGCAGCTAAAAGATTGGCTGCATTTTTAAAACTTACCAATGAAGTCATTCCGCAAGATCCAACCTTGGATATATACCGCCAAGGTAACACTCTTGGCGAACATCATAAGCACTGGCTAAGAGCTAAGTTTTTTCAACAGTACCGATTGTTCTTTCGATATCACGAGGCAAGCAAAATCATTGTGTATGCCTGGGTTAATGATGAAAATACCAAGCGCGCCTACGATAGTAAGAATGATGCTTATCGAGTATTTACGAAAATGCTAAAGCAAGGTTATCCACCAGGTGATTGGGAATCACTAGTTAGCGAGGCGAAGATTCAATCAAATCAACTTACTTAAATAAAATAAACTAATTTTTATCGGCAAGAATCTGCGCTTGCTCCGTCTTGGAATCCTCCTCCAGACTCGTAAGCAGCCGTGGATTGATTCCGCCAACATACTCAAGATTACCGATTTCATTTGCCATGAATCAATTTTAGATTGAAAAAATTAACCTTACCCTTACGGTGTAAGTAGGACCTTGCTCAACGACTGCTTCCGACCCAAAGCAGACTGCCAGATTTGACTGACTTTATAAGGGCTTCATCTTTTTTGAAACATTCCCCGCTAAAGACGGATTAGTGACATCAAGCTCTAAAACAGGAGAACCTTTGTCGAAACGCACATTCTTAAAGCTAAGCCAAATTAGGTTAGGCGCAGAACTTGATTGAAAGTAATAAACCCCATTTTTTGAATCTGCCATAGTCGCCCAAAGGGTTGGCCAGATATCGGTAGAACCACTACCAGCAGAATCTCCCGCTCCCCGAGGCACAAAAACGGTATGAGCTACACCAAATAGGTTGGCTAATGCTTGCTCATTTGTTTTAGGTTCTGGCAAAGTCTTTAAAAAAGCAGTAGCTCTTACGAAACGAGCGGATGGGTCCGTATCTCCGGGTAAATATTGCTTGCCTCCAAAGCCACTGTACTTCTTGAGGTTCTCTAATTGAATGGATAAAGGCGGCTCATTTGTCATCACAACAGTACTAGGGCCACGAGTAATGACCGCTTTTCCTTTTATGAACTCAATTACAGCCGAATCGCCATTCTTGTCAGCAATAGATAAGTGAACAGGCCACTCTCTGTCAGATGCTTTCGCTGAAATTACCTGAATTTGTTTAAAACCTTCCAGCGCCTCAGAAACAGTGGAAAAGTTATCGAGCATAAACTGTGCCAGTTGAATATTAGCTACTCCAAGGCGTTGATCCCGAACCTCATACTCAGAGCCATCTAAGTAGAGCAGGTTTGCAGTGAAACCTTTTTCATTCATACCATCCGAATTTGCGGCGCCTAAAGAGCGGATCGCCACGCTGCCATATTTAGACACCCAAGAAAGACCACCTGCAAAATTTGATTTCGTTGTGATGCCCCTGGGATAGATCATCATCTTGGCATGATCGTCCATATAAAGATCCATTGTTCTAGCAATAATCGTTCCTTGAGAGCTGACATAGGCAATCCGACTACAGGCTTGTGCCTGCTCCAAGAGCAATAAGCCACTGATAATGAAGGCAACACATATTTTTTTAAGAAGCAGATTCATTGATAAATGCCTATCTTTCACTAAGGGGTGGGAAATACCACTTACCATTTCTAATGGGCATATAAGCACCATCGTCTACGCCCACTTCGTTGGCGATGATTGCATTTAGATTTTGGTTTAAAGCAAAGATCAAATCACCATTTTTTTTCATATCCACAGCAAGATTATGAATTTCTTCCGGGTCATTTTTTAAGTCATAAACCTCTAAATCATTATTTACGAGCAATGACTCCATCGTCTGGGGTGTATTGAAATTGTTAGGGGCAAAATATCGACCAAAACGATATTGCCCATCGTAAATACTTCTAATTGAGGTTCGATTAGAAAAATTAGGGGGATATTTTGAAAGCATGGCCAACTGCTGTGCGGGAGCAAGAGCGCGATATTTCTGATTTTCGATTGTGAGTGCAGCCCACTTTTTACCCTGATAAGACAACATGTCGTAATTAAATAAAGCAGTTGGCCTTACAGCATCGCCTTTTGCTTGACCTGGATTTTTTAAAAGCATTGAAAAATCTTTGCCTTTTAATCCTTCACAAGCCTTCTGGCGTAAGTTGGCATCCTTTCCGGTTAAGCCAATAATGGTTGGCACAATATCTAATTGCGAGGTTAACGCTTCACACTCCAATCCACCAGGATAGGCAGGATGAATAATCATCAAAGGCAGGTGATTTTGCTGACGATAAGAATTTGTGCCTTTACCCCGCATTTGATGATGGCCGGCTAACTCACCATGATCTGAGTTAAAAATAACAATGGTATTTTTTTCCATGCCATTTTGTTTGAGCATATTCATAACAGCTTCAACTCTTTGATCACAATCCCGAATGGCATTGAAGTAATAATTTTGCAAGGCTCGCCAACGTCGATCCTCATTGGGCCAATAACCAACCAATTCATTTTGAACTTCTTGGTAAATCTTTTGTCCCACTGGCCTCCCCGGAGAATCAAAAGATTGGCTCCTAGTTGATGGTAGCGGCACATCATCCCAAGTGGCACTATAAATTTCATCCTTTGGCGCCCTGGCAATAGTAGTTCCATGCGATTTACTCTGGATGTCTTCATCAGGCAAATCAGAATTGAAATACATCACATCGTGAGGATTGACTAAATTCACAGCCAAAAACCAAGGCTGACCTTTTTCTTGTAATTCCAAAGCCCTGGTTCTAAACCATGTATTAGTAAAGGCGACAGTCGAATCATCGAATTGATAACCTCCTAAAGTCCCATCCACTAGGTCACCTAAGCCAAAGAAATCTTTAAAACCATATGTCTCTATGGTTTTTTGATATTGCTTTAAGGGAACATCTACAGGATTTGAAGTTAAATCCATATTGGCAGACAAATGCCATTTTCCTTGATAGGCTGAGTAATAGCCCAACTCAGTCAAGCGATCGCCAATTGTTTTCATCTTGGTTGATAAATCACGCTGCCAAACATAATTAAGATTATCAAAAATTCCAGTTTGCTGAATGTGATGACCGGTATAGAGAACTGAACGCGCAGACGAACAAACTACAGATGCAGCATGGTGGTTTATAAAAGTAATTCCTTTTTTCTTTATGGCTTCCCGAGCTGGCACTGGAAATGGCCATTTAGGAAAATAATGCTCTTGATCTACCAAGATATAAAGAATGTTATATCCAGCAGGAGGTACATCGGGTGGCACGACCGGATCAATTTTTTCCGAGGAATTGGCAGAAGATGCCACACTGGCCTCAGGCATTAATGTTGAGCCTAATAAGGCAGCCCCAGATCCCAGGAGGTTTCGTCTAGAGGGGTTTTTTAGTGAATCATCTTGCTGAGCCATAAAGAGCCTATGTAAATATGGTTAGATTTATTTTTAACATCACATAATGCTAACGTAATATTGCACAACTAATATGAAATACTGCTTTTTATAATGAGCTACCTTGTTACCGATAACCACGCATAAATATCATGTCCTTTAAAGATACCTTTTCAATAAGGCGATTTTTGTTCTGTATTTTGATGGTTTTATTTCATCAGTATGCTTTTGGGGAGCCTTTAGCCGACCCATCAGAAGCAGATTCAGATGGTTTGAACACCCATGTTTTTACTAACTATGGCAATGTTCAGTCGAGTCAGCAACAATTAATTTTGCTCAGAGATAAATCTCCGTTGCCATTCTCTATTTTTAGTAGCGTACAAAAATGGACTACAGGCCCATCTCAGGATAATTTATATACCCAAATGGCACAAGGTCTCTACCGAGTCAATGACCAATGGAAAATTATAGCGAGTGAACTTTATCAAAAACAAGGGAACATCAATCTAACCAATACAGTATTGGGTGTAAATTATCAGCCCGATAAAGATTGGAGCATTAATGCTTCTGCTGGAATAGGAACTGGTGATTTATATACATACAAATACTCCCTGCTATTTTCGCCTCAATATAAATTACCTATATTTGATAATGGCAGAAAGATTTTATCTGCAGAGGCAAGCATTAACTATCAAGAATTTAGTCTTGGTAATTTCACTCAAGTAATCCCAAAAATAAATTGGCAACCCAGCCAATACATACCGCCAATCAGTATTGGATATGCGTTTGGTAATTTTCAAAACTCAACTCCCACTACAGTTAACCAATATTACGAGCCCAAGACCCTCAATGGCGCAATGATCAGCGCAAGCCTTCAAGCAACAGAAAGATCGTTTTTAATCATTTCTTACTATCCCTATAACAAGAATCTAACTGGGGGTAAAACTATTACGCAAGATACGGTTGGGGCTACCCTAAATTATAAAATTACTGAGAAGTTTCATATTGCCTTGTTTGGTCAATATCAAAATGCAAGAGATGCAAGCATTGATCTTGCTTTTGGAGGTAGTTTAAACTTTGCCTTCTAAGCGTCCAGACACGGATTAGAACGTCTGTTACTGGCCGTTAAGCGGACTATCGGCGCCAAAAGAAAGGCCGTCCTGCAGGATGGCTTTGGTAACAAGACTGTGTATTGCCACAAAGCCTATTAGACTGTTGGCATTTGGCGGAGAGGGAGTCCAAATTCACACTCTATGTGAGTCTACCATCGCCCAATAAACCCATGTAATACAGGGCTTACAGGGTAACCCTACTCCAATCTAACCCATTCAACTTAACTAAAATCTACGTTTAACTGGTGGGTAGATTGGTGGGTAGATTGAGCTCTAACCAAGATGATAAAAAGATAGTTGTGGGCTCTCGAAAGCCCTCTTTTACTGCACGTGGAATTATCTCAGTTAACAAACCTGGCTACCATGCAGACCCTGAAAATAAAGGCCTATATCAAGTCCGACCAATGCATCTGTGCCATGCGAGCCATCGCGATGTAACTCTACTAGCTTATTGAGAAAGCCCTCCCTGAGCACTTCCAGCTGCTCGTCTAATAGGTTAATCAGTTGCACGCGCTCGTTATATTCAAGCTGAAAGCCTCGCGCTCAACCCTCACACCTTGATGCCGTTACTAAAGAGCCTGTCATAGTCTATGTACAGCCCATCCACCGCCTTGCGCCATGGGAACGAGGCCTGCTCTGTCATATTACGCTTATTGAATTTGACCGTCTCCTCGCCAAAGGCCCAGCTAAAGTTACTGCCATGTTCTTTGTGAATGTTCTCGACTACGTTTTGCTTTGCGCCTAATAGACTCTTACGACCTTCCATGAGCTTTTTAAGGAAAGGTCTCTCTACGGCAATTTGATCGACTGGAAGATTACGCAGGTACTCATCTAAGGAAACCTTAGCTAACTCCTGTAAGTCAGTATTTGAAATTAGCATGTGCCACCCCATCAATAGTTATTTATGAAATTAGTTGGCTTCACACCAATTGATGGAACGTGAGTTCATCCATTGCTACGCTGCTAGGTGCGACTCTAGCTTTAACGCAAAGGTGTGAAGCAGTAGCTTGAGTGTTTAGCTTTCGCTACGTGATTTCATTATTGGGGTGCTTTACATAGAGTCGGGATATTTCTGGAGTTTTTATTCAGTTTTATGATTTATTGGCTATGGGTCTTTATGCCCAATGTGTCATTGCGCCACCTTGGGCATAAAAGAGCGTTTCTTTGTTTGTGGCCGTCAAGGGTACGCAAGACACCCCTTTGGGGTGCCCTTGACGCAATAGCGTTGTTATTTAGCCTAAAATCCCTACTTCTTATATCTATTTGATGCCTATGGGTATCGTTTTGTTTAACTAATTTATACCTATAAGCTATAATTAAGCATATTAATTAATACCTATAGGTATCAATATGAACAAGAAATTCGCCAACTTACAGCTTCATCAAATGGACTTGGCCCTAAGCAAGTTAAGGGAAGCCCGCCCTCCTACACGTCCAAGTAGCGGCTGGGTGAAGGCTATTCGCGAATCTTTAGGTATGTCAGCCTCTGCATTGGCTCGCAAGCTAGGCATTACGCCTGCCAGCATTACCAAGCTCGAAAAGGCTGAGGCTGATGAAAAGATCACTTTAGTCAGTCTTCGAAAGCTAGCTAGCGCCTTAGATTGCGAGTTGCACTACACCCTAGTGCCACGCAAGTCTTTAGAGGAAATTCTGGAAGATCGCGCCATTACGGTTGCGCGGGAGCGCCTACGCCCTATCTCTCATTCGATGAGCCTTGAGGACCAAGCGGTGGAAAAGTCTGCTAGTGAAAAACAACTCCAACTGCTGGCAAAAGAGATTTTGGATGGTCCCAGGAGAAATCTATGGTGATGCATTTTCAATATCCGCCAGGAGCTACACCGATTGATCCAGATGAGGCCCTTGGCCTCATCCCTAAACACATCAGCACTCAAGCCCAATTAAATGCTTGGGAAGAGTTAAATATCGATGAGGGTGCTAATTGGATTGAGCGTCAAAAGCTTATTCAATGCTTTGATGAAGGATTGGTACGTGAGTTACATCGCCGCATGTTTAACCAAACATGGTTGTGGGCTGGCACGTTCAGAAAGAGTGCCAAGAGTATCGGTATTGATTGGACTCAGATTTCTGTAGCCCTGAAAAATCTCATAGATAACACTACCTATCAGATTGAAAATAAAACGCTACCTTTAGATGAAATCGTTGTGCGCTTTCATCATCAACTGGTATTGATTCACGCCTTTCCAAACGGCAATGGTCGTCATGCTCGATTGATGGCAGACGCCTTAATAGTCAACCTTGGTGGGACAAGATTTTCTTGGGGTGGCAACACTTCTATTGCCTCCCCAGGTGTTACCCGTCAAAACTACCTAAGCGCGCTACGCGCTGCCGATAATGGCGACATTGCACCTCTCATGAAATTCGCTAGGCAATAGGGCTAAATGCCCATATTGCCCAGATGCTGGGCGCTTCGGTCGATCGGGTTATCAGAACTAGCCAGCGGCGCTCCTAGGGTTGAGGTTCGGGCTCGGATGGGCTGAAGATGTTGTATTGGGGTAATCCTTGCATTAGAAAAATCTGGCTCTTGCATTTCTATTGAGTCATATATTGATTCAATCATGGACTGCCATTGCTCCGGTTTATTTGTTTGTACAAAGACCTGCATATAAAAAGGATCGGTGAGGTACTTGTAAAAACATTGAGCCTTATGGGACGAACTCACCAGTCGTTTTGAAGCAATTCAAAGAAGTGGTGAACTTGAAAAAATGGCTGAATTAGATGCGTATCGAGAAACTAAAGCCTATTGGATTCAACGTTATCTACTATCCGCAAACCCCTTGAGAACTCTGGCTTTTCTGAATCTACCCAGCTCATATCAAGACGGTCAATATCAAAACGAAGGCTGCGAAACAGGTTATTGATGGAAAAACGAGTGCCATTTAAGTATGTGTAATCACGCATAACACCTCCAAAAATTAGATAAGCAACTAATATGGGTTAATTATGATTACTAACTAGCTCAAATAATGAGCCTTACATATCATTCGGCAAATCTCTCTCGCGTCCAAAACTCCCTACCCTCGACCTTCCCGGTACAGATTTTTGTTTTGCGATGAGATTGCTCTGATTGGACTGCTTCAACAAAAGCTTTCTCTTGAGCCTCTTCATCGGCTTTTAGTTTTGCCAGCTCCGAAGCAGGCATAACCTCTTTGCTCTCAATCATTTCCTTGAGAGTCTTCATGCCCTTAATTTTCCCTACAAATTCAAGATCGTCCATGGTGATATCTTATCCAACCCCGAGTTGAGGCGATATAAAGCCTAAATCAAGCTATGTTTTACTGGTGGGTGATTAAGTGAAGAGATAAAGAGTCTTATAAATAAAGGCTCTCAGGTCTATTCTGGCGGTGGGCCAAGTCACCGCCCATATTGTCTCAGCATCCCACCCTGCTTACAGGGAAATTTACAGGGTATTTTGGTAAAAAAGAGTGTAATTTTTCCAGAATCAGACAGCCAACCCAATAAATACATAGTCATCCGATCAAATCCATAATTTGGGAACAGGGAATAACAGAGAATTTCTAATTGAAAAAATTCATCACTTTTTTGTATTCCGCCGAGCCACCATCAAAAATCTCCTTAAGACTGCGACGGGATCCGCCAATTAATGACCTCTGGAATACCCCCTCTAAAGCAGTTCCGCAAGTAATTTGACCTACAGATCTAGTTTTATTTAACCTCAAAGCAAGTTCAGCCCCCATGGGGTCAATTACAAAAATCTTTAATCCCAATTCCACAGCCTGGGTTAACGCCTGATTAATATGCTCATCGCCAAATCCGTATCCTATAACCATTAACCTGGCATTAGGTTTATTTAGGTATTCGGCGAATTTCATCTGATACATCTGCAATATAGGGGTTGTAGAAATATCTTCAGTTTTATTGCCGCCCAGAATCAAAAGAGGCGATTCATCTGCTTTCTGCCAATTGGAGGATCCGTGCAATTTATATATAGGCTGCATTCTTGCTGATGCATTTACATTCAAATTAGGTTGAGGGACCCATCTCCCCCTCCCCTTAGATGATTGGTAAAACGGATCTGATGATGGACGAAAGTCCAGCCCTGGAAGCTCAGCCCCATCCCACTTCCTAGGAAAAAGCAAAGATAAATCCGTCTTTGATAAGTAATGTTCTTCAAGCAAAACATCTTGATTGAGCGTAAAAATTGCGTCAAATTGATTCAAAAAAGAAGCTGTGGTTTTTGAAGCCTCCTTTGGCGGAGTTTGCAAATCCCAATCAACAAGATCAAGAAAACCCTTATTCATATCGCCAAACATGGTTAAGACTACTAATTCAAATACGGCCAAATCCGCGCGGCTCTCAGTTGGATTATTTTTAGCCTGCAACTGTAACTCTGCCAACGCAGCCTCAAAACCCCCAGTCAATTGATGCTTCCATAGTAATTGACGTAATTTGTCACTTCCAATAACCTCTTTGGCGCCCAGTAAATATTCAAAAACTTCTGCGGCTAACCATCCTCCCCAGTTTCGACTAAAACCAGCGCCCAATAAAAGTAGTTTTGACATTAACAAACCCCCTGGAAAACTTTCAATTTATATGAGGACACGTCTTGCTTTGCGCTATAAATAGTGGGCATTGAGTAACCCTTTGATCTCCTGATGCCTAGGATTGCCTCAAGACTGGATATTTTTTCTTTAGGAAATCTACAGCCCAGAATAATTCCTGTTAAGGCACTAGGATTAAATGGCAACAAGCTATTGGCAAGTCCAGGCTTAATAATCCTTCGCTCCTGCTCATAACTCCAACTTTTAAATTTTCTTAACAAACCAACTTTTAATGCGGTCTCCTGTGGGTCAGTCCACTCAATTACAGGATATTCTGGCGAATACTCAACTGAAATTGCCTGTAAAAAAACTTCTGGGTTGGCGCTAACATCAAACTGCAAAACCAAGCCTTTATGTTGATCAGCGTAATGACTCCACATTAAAATCCCTTTTGAATCTTGGGATAAGCAACATACGCCAGCGGTGCCTGCGTGTTTTACGCTAGACTCCCTGACTCTTTTTTCCAACCCTTCTGGATCGAGCATCAACTGATCTATTTGACGCTGTCTTAGTTTCCATGTTCTATGGGCCATATCAGGATTATTTTTTAAAATTCCCTTTAACCTCCCCCGTCGTTTGGCTGGATTTTTGTCAACTGTGTAGGCCCATTTCATATCAAATGGATCATTAAAGGAATGTGGAGAGCTAAGCCATAAATTTGAATCACAAACTACTGACTTGACGTAATCACAAGCTTCAAAAGAGTAGTATTTATACAAAAATAATTTATATTTTTGCTTGCGAAGAAATTGGCGCCGTTCAATTGGATTTAGTGTTGAAACAAGCCGTAGTAGTTCAGCAGAAGATGGATTGGACTTTAGCATAGGTTATCTTAATTCAAGATATATTTGCCATATAAATCTACAAGATCTCAATTAGATAGATAAAACTTGAGATTTTTTAACGCCTGCGGTAACCCATCTATTGTTGTAATTAAGCGTACTTCTGCTAACAGAAATTGTTTCACAGCCATCAATGCTACAGATTAATTTTTTGAGTGGATCAGCAAGCTCTTTTGGAAGATTATTATTTATAGTAATTTTTTTAATGCATGACAAATCTAATTTAATCTCATAAATCTTGCTTTTAAGAAGGCGCTTAGAGGCATAAAATACTCTATATTCATCTTCACCACGAAATGCATATCTTTTAATAAATGGCATTTCGCCCAGTTCAAAATTCTGAGACTCCACCTCTTTTAAAGTTTTGTACTTAACCTTACCATGGTCAATACTATTCTTATCATTCTCAAGGCACTCAATTAAGCCATACTTATCGAACTCAATTCTTACTCCATCAGTTCCAGGGGCGAACGCATGCCAATGATGGGAAGTCTCAACGGAGCTTGTAAAACAAATCGCATAAAGAGATTTAAACCCTAGACTACTCCCGTAAAGCTTTATAAAGGCAGAATCGTTTCTATCAGTCCATTTGCCTGGATCAAGCAAGGATATCTTGCGCTTCACAAGCAAATCAATTAACGAGGCGAAATTAGTATATCTAAATAAACTAGCATCATCCAAATCAAACCTCCAATTTTAAGAAATTACCTCAAATATATTCTCGACATCCTAGCCACACCTTCTAAGTTTCCATAAATATAGAAGGAGCCAATAACCTTACATACCTTTAAATTTAGAGCATTAAGTTCCCAAAAGAACTCGCGGTTTCCAGCACTGCTTACATCAATTTCTGGTAGCGGGACGAAAATTCTTCCACCGTCTACAGATATAAAAGTAAGCTGCTTAATAATGACGTTATTAATTTTTAAGTAAATTGGGTAAGAGTATGAATAAGGGTTAGGGTAAACCTCTGTCCATGGCTCGCTAAACTTTCCCTTCTGATCTCCTTGCTCTATTTGAAGCGCATTATCAGAATCGGCAATCCATACCTCTCTATTATTAAAAATACATTTAGTCCAAGTGGATAAACTTAGTTGCTCCTCAAAAAAATCTATGGTTCTTCTGACTTTTAACCTCTCCTCCAATCTTGCCATCTCAACCCTCAGGTCACCAGTTGATTTTTGATAATACAAATGAGAAATCCCCCAAGATGCAATACCGCCCAAGAGAACTCCTAATACAAAAAGAATATATTCACTCATAGATTATCAAAACACTCCTAAAGAGATCACACATCTAAGATACTCAAGTCTAAATCAGGGTTAGTATGACAGTCATTATCAACATTTAATTGAATTCAGCAGCGTATATAACAATTTATTATGAATCTTATAACATGTTCAAATTGTGGCTTCATATTGCCGGACACCGACAACGCTGAAAGCGCAATAGCATGCGAGAACTGCGGCGGATTAAACAGAACCATCCATGTCTCCGTCGAAGAAAAGGTTATTGCCAGAGATGGCCTTGGATTAAAAGCCAAAAGACCAGGAGAAAAGCGGCCTTACATTGAGGATCTAAGCATTCCTGAGCATAATCACTGCCTTGATAAGGTTGTTCACAGAGCCAGAGTCATCGATCGAGATAATGACAGTTATTTTGAAAAAATTACCGATTATGAAACGGGGGAAATAATCCACCATTGCGAGGAACTCTTAAGCCAACACCAAAATCATGGCTCAGCCAAAAAGAGGTCTGATTAACATAACCCCCAATTATGCGCAGCGTAACAAACAAAAAATTCGTCAAACCCTGCCAATAAAAACCAAAAAGCTCGCCCAATACTCAAGGAAGCATTAGTATGATTGATAACATTTTTTAAAAATACT